>MDSV01232995.1_pt1 | contig 11549 bp, 5 predicted proteins | sample 810851 | NCBI WGS metagenome assembly MDSV01 (sample SAMN05326640, study PRJNA326480) | marine metagenome | isolation source: seawater | place: Atlantic Ocean: North East | collected 2012 | reverse complement strand
TTATCAAGTAATGCTAATCCTCTTAAAGGGACTGCCGCACTTAATTGGGAAGGTGATATTGCTTCTAAGCTAGTCGATGTTGCAGATACATTCCTGTTAAAAAAAATTGATCAGGCCGTTGTCAAAAGAAATGCCAGAACCAAAACGCTTAATGACATTGATCTGTCTCAACATCGTGAAAAACTAAAACACATTATCGGTGTTCGTGATGAAAGGGTAACGGGATCTGAAATCCTAACAGGTAGAATTATTCATGAGGTTCCAGAATACTCCGTTCGAAATTTCCGATTACAGGCCTTCGGAGGTGTCTCAGTAGAAGGGCTATTGATCGAACCTGGTAACGCTGAATTTACAACCATTTATATTCCCGATCCTGAAAGTTTTGCCACGACAACGAGACCACAGACGCTTGCAGCGAATGGTCACCGTGTCTTTGTTCCAGTGCTCATTGATCGCAAGGCTAAACACAGAAAAATTAGTAACCGTGAGTTCCTTTACAGATCTGCTTTTGAACTCGGTAGGCATTTGATCGGCTACGAAGTGCAAAAAGTGTCTGCAATCATCGATGCTTTAGGCAATACAGATCAAGGTATCGGTGTAGCAGGTGATGGCGAAGGAGGCCTCATAGCTTTTCATGCTGCTGCCGTTGATGAGCGAATTGAACGTGCCTGGATCATTGGCCACTTCGGTAAAAGAGAAAGGGTATGGGATGAACCTGCTTATAGGAACGTATTTGGACTGCTTAATGACTGTGGAGACGCTGAAATTGCCAAGATCATTCGACCACGAGTCCTAGTCATTGATCCTTCTCAGGCTCATGAAATCCTAGTCCCGAGAGGGACCGGAGGCAAACCCGGGAAAGTACCCAGTTTTAGTACGGATCAGGCATTATCCGAAATAAAGAGAGCAGGCCTTAAGCCCGGAGACATAAGCAATTACATGGATCAGAATGTAAAAATACATAAGGCCATTGCGCTCCCGGTAAAAGAACTCGGCAACGTTCAGGACCGGGCCTTCAATGAAATTGATAGGCACAACCAACAACTATTAGATCAAAGTGCAGAAACTAGGAGGCGGTTTTTTTCCAAACTAGACACCTCTTCAATGGAAAAGTTTCAAGCCAGCATCGAGCCCTATAGAAAAAAATTCGCTTCCGAAGTAATTGGTCAATTTGATGATGAAATTGTCCCTGCCAAACCAAGGACCAGACTCATCAATGAAACAGAAAAAGTCCTTACCTACGAAGTGGTATTGGATGTCTTTGGAGGTGATCAGGGACTCTTCGCTTATGGAATACTTGTGATTCCAAAAGACATTAAAGAAGGGGAAAAAAGACCCGTTGTAGTTTGTCAGCACGGACTAGAGGGCCGCCCTCAATCCACGATAGGAGAAAATGAGCATCATTATTATAAGGCCTTTACAACTGAGCTCGCCAAGCTCGGATTTGTAACTTTTGCCCCTCAAAATATTTACATTTTCCAAGACCGGTTCCGGAGCCTTCAATTTAAGGCCAATGCGATAGGAAAAACTCTCTTTTCTTTAATGGTGCCCCAACATCAACAAATCACTGACTGGCTAGGCTCGCTGGAATTCGTAGACAAGGAACGGATTGGTTTTTACGGCCTCTCATACGGAGGTAAATCTGCGATGCGAATCCCGCCCCTAGTCTCAAATTACTGTCTCTCAATATGTTCAGCAGACTTCAATGAGTGGGTCTGGAAAAATGCATCAACAAGATCCAGATACAGTTACGTGTGGACAGGTGAATATGAAATCTTTGAATGGGATCTGGGCAGTACATTTAATTATGCGGAAATGGCTGCACTCATCGCTCCTCGCCCATTTATGGTTGAGCGTGGGCACTTTGATGGCGTTGCCCCGGATGAGACTGTAGCTTACGAATTTGCAAAGGTCAGAAATCTATATTCAGCGAAACTTGGTATCGGTAATAAAACAAGAATCGAATGGTTCGTTGGTCCGCATACAATTAATGCAAAAGGAACATTTGAGTTTCTTCGTCAGCATTTGAATTGGCCAGAACAATAAGGGCTAATCGATAAAAATTTGCTTATTTCTGCGCCGAACATACTTGCCGCCCGGAATATTAATCTTAGCAGTTGAATTGTCTTTAATTAAAGACCTCACCAATTCCACTTCAGTAAAGCCTACTCCTGACACATTTGCCTTTCTCAACCAATACAGTATGACCCGTCCCTGTAACGCATCATTTAGTTTATTAAGTTTTATTAGAGGCAGTTCACTTTTGTTAATCCATGAAAATTCAGAAGATAAAAGAATTTCATCAATCATATCAGATTCACGCATCGATACTTCTGCAGCCCGTGAAATTGCTTTTGTTACATCGCGTTGGAATATTTTTCTTAGACTAGGAAAGAGAATATTACGTACCCGATTACGCAAAAACTCATTACTAAGATTACTAGTATCCTCTCTGTAACGAATGCTGTTTGCTTTTACATAAGAATCAATGTCGCAGCGCCAAATATCCAAAAATGGTCTAAGTAGATTTATGCTGACTCCATTTGATACAATCTGTGATTCTTTGCGTATGCCAGTCAGCTTCCCTGATCCACGAAACAAATTCATTATAACAGTTTCAACATGATCATCTGCATGATGAGCTAATATCACGCGATTGCACCGCCACTTCCTTGAAACCCTAGCAAAAAAACTGAGCCGCTCATCCCTAGCAGTTGCTTCAATCGAAGTTTTTCTCTGCTTAGATATTTTACGAATGTCTTGCTTATCATATTCAAATTTAAAATCATACTTCTTCGCAAGATTACGAACGAATCTTGCATCTGAACCAGAATCTCTGCCGCGCAATGAATGATTGAGGTGGCAAACGATAATATCCTTACAGTGAATCTCAAACTTAAGCCAATGTAACAGCGCTACTGAATCGCGTCCCCCGGAAACACCCATGAGGTAACGTTTGCGATTACTGATATCAGCAGTTTCAGGGCTTGGAAAACTCACACCTCAGTCACTGCTATGAAAAGAACGCTTTAGGCCATTGCCTGATAAATAGGTTCGGCTCCCTCAACGCCAACGAGCTTCTGGTCCAAACCATTATAGAAATAACTCAAATTATTTTGATCTAGGCCCATCAGATTAAGGACTGTCGCATGCAAATTTCTAACATGGTAAGGATTCTCAACGGCCTTACTTCCTAACTCGTCTGTCGAACCTACGCTGACACCTCCCTTAATTCCTCCACCTGCCATCCACATGGTAAAGCCAAAACTATTATGGTCACGGCCCGTTCCTTTAGCATATTCCGCAGTCGGTTGACGCCCGAACTCACCACCCCAAACAACTAACGTTTCTTCTAAGAGACCCCTCTGCTTAAGATCTTTCAAGAGTCCAGCAATTGGTTTATCTGTTCGTCCACAATGATAATCGTGGTTCTTTTTAAGATCGCCATGTGCGTCCCAATTGGAATCATTATGAGCTCCTCCAGAATATACCTGTATGAATCTAACGCCACGCTCTACTAGTCTTCTTGATAGAATGCACTTACGGGCAAAGTCATCGGTCCTAGAACCGTCAAGACCATAAAGGTCTTTCACATGTTGAGGTTCAGAATCTACATCTATGGCCTCTGGCGCAGTGGACTGCATATTATAAGCAAGCTCATAACTGGCAATACGAGCACTAAGATCTGAGTTGTCTTCCCGACCTATTAGGTGTTGAGAATTTAATTGATTTAGAGATGTAATGACTTTCCTCTGCTCAATTGAATCCATTCCCTTGGAATGTTTAAGATTGAGAATTGGGTCTCCAGTAGGACGAAATACAGTGCCTTGGTACGAAGCTGGCATGTAGCCAGAAGTCCAGTTCTTTGCACCAGAAATAGGTCCTCCAGTATGATCAAGCATAACCACATAGCCTGGTAAATTCTGGTTCACTGATCCGAGCCCGTAATTTACCCAAGAGCCTAGTGAAGGTTTGCCACTGATTAAAGATCCACTATTCATCATCAGCATGGCAGAACCATGAATTGGTGAATCTGCAGTCATTGAATGAACAAAAGCCATATCGTCAACGCATGTTCCAACGTGAGGAAAAAGTTCCGACACCATTTTGCCACACTGTCCATATGGCTTGAAAGACCACTTTGGACCAACTACTCGACCCTTATTTTTTTTGCCGCCTCGGCCATGAGTCTTCACATCAATAGTTTGTCCGTCCAAAGGGTAAAGTTTCGGTTTATGATCAAAAGTGTCCATGTGGCTAGGCCCACCATACATAAAAAGAAATATGACTGATTTTGCCTTTGCCGGCATCATCTGAGGCTTCGGATAAAGAGGATTTCCACCAGCTGCGTTTGCTGAGCCTTTGAAAAATCCATCATTGGCTAGCATTCCTGTGAGAGCCATAGATGTGAAACCTCCCCCAACGGTGTGCAAGAATTCACGGCGGTTAGTTTGTCCACAGAATGTATTACGAGGTAATTTCATGGTCTGTTCTTTCTTTTTTATATATATAAAATTTTTATTATTTTAGCAGTTCTTAATCAATAAACATAAACTCATTCATGTTCAGTGCCACCAGACAAAATCTCTGGAGAGCATTCTGATCATCCAAGCCATGATCATTTTTGAGTGTTTTGATCATTTGTTCAGCAATTTCGACAGACTTTGGATTAGCAGGTTTGGACGTAACTATCTCAAGGCCTCTCCTGATTCGAGCGCTCATGTCCCCATTGACCTCCTCTTCTAGCCGCTTTGCGAAGATAGCAGCCTTCTCATTAACAAAGTTACTGTTAATCATGTTTAATGCTTGCGTTGCCACTGTAGTTGTAAATCTTTGTGGGCAAGGCGCATCAGTGTCAGCAAAATCAAATCCGGTTAACATTGGGTCCTTCAATGAACGCTTAATTTTGATGTAAACGGCTCTGCGGTTCTGTTCCTCTACCGGAGAATTGCCCCACTTTCCACCCTTCGTTGATGATGTGGCTAATACAGCCTCGTCCAACTTGGAATAGAAACTCTCGCCACCCATCTTAAGATTCAATTGGCCAGCCACTGCTAAAATATTATCCCGAATTTCCTCAGCACTCATCCGCCGCATATTGAATCTCCAAACGAGGTTATTTTGAGGATCCTTTGCAAGAGCATCTTTCTGTGCTCTTGAAGACATTTGATAAGTCTTGGATGACATAATCATACGTTGCAATTCCTTAACACTCCATTTTCTTCTGACAAATTCTGTGGCCATCCAATCTAATAATTCAGGATGAGTAGCCTTGACGCCAAGATAACCAAAATCACTGGGACTCGAAGAAATGCCCTTATTGAAATGATTTTGCCAAATCCTGTTCACAGCGACACGAGAAGTGCGTGGATTGTTGGGCTCAGTTATCCATTCGGCAAGGACTTTCCTACGTCCTGTCGTTTTCTGGCCTGACTTTGGTGAAGGTATCGTAGGTTTCGTTCCACCAAGTATAGGAGGGAAAGAAGGATCGACAGGGTCACCCTTTACGTTCGCATTGCCTCTGTAATGAACATGCATCTGCTCTGCATTAGTTCCAAATTCTTTGACTACCATTGCCTGCATCGGCCCACTAGACTTGGGCGCTTTAAGCTTTTTCAAATCGTTAACGAATTGAAGATAGGTGCTTATCTGATCTTCACTAAAAACCTCTTTTCCTCTGTCCCTGATCAAAACCGCAATGTTAACTGGAGACTTAGGGGCATCGACCGCTTCAAGACCCATATCAAAGAATTGTCCTCCGCCATTATTTTTAACATGAACGGACACAACGTTCCGGCCCGTCTGCAAAGCTGCTGCCGCTTTCTGATCTAACGGCACTTCAACGTACTTAGTAACGAAGCCCATACGCTTAGCTATTTGCTGACCGTTTAGATAAATTTCAATGTCCTCATCATGATAAACCTGCATCTTTAATGCTTTAGGAACGACCGTCAGCTGAAAACTTGTTTGAAGCCAAATATTTGGTGTGCTCCATGGGGTTTTTCCTTCCTCATTTGGAACTGATCCACCAAAAGGAGCGATTCCTGATTTCCATTTTGCCTCTTGGGCTCTGAACCCAACTGCGGACCAGTCAGGGGCTGGTTTTTCTGTTGTATAGTACCATTTTTGTTCACGTTTGCGATGATTAGCAACGAGGACATTATCTGATAATCCCGTGATGTTTTTTTCTAAATCTTTAGCAAGTTTAGCATCCAACTTTGCAAAACGTTTAGTGGCAATTTTTTCAATGGCAGTGATTCGGTTCGTAAGATCAGTGGCTCGGTCCTGACGAATCTTTTCCTGCTCCTTTCTCTTTTGCGGATCACCTACCTGATTTAAATCAACGACGACTCCACGCCCTTTGTCATTATTCGTGACCCCATTAAAAAATGCAACGAAGCTATAATAATCTGTCTGCTTAATCGGATCTATTTTGTGATCATGGCAACGTGCACAACCTATTGTCATTCCCAGAAATCCCTCTGAAGTGACTCTAACAATATCATCCAGAACGTCATACCTGTGCTGCAATCGATCAACCGGCTCATCGTCCCATTGCATGAGCCTAAAGAATCCCGTAGCTATCATTGACTCATGATTCATGTCGTCTAATTCATCACCGGCAAGTTGTTCCATGATGAACCTGTCATATGGCTTATCGTTGTTATATGCATCAATGACCCAATCCCTGTAACGCCAGATGTGCGGCTTATTTGAGTCTCTCTCAAATCCGTTCGATTCTGCATACCTTACTACATCCAACCAATGCCGAGCCCATTTTTCTCCGTACTGTGGCGAATCCAATAATTGATTGACTAAATTTGTCCAAGCATCTGGTGATTTATCAGAAACAAAATTGGCAACTTGCTCAGGGGACGGAGCCAGTCCTGTAATATTAAAGTAAGCACGGCGAGCAAGTTCTTCTCTGGAAGCTGGCGGGTTAGGACTCAGCCCATTATCGGCTAGCTTAGAAAAGATAAATGCATCGATAGGATTCTTTTGCCATTCAGGGTCATTGACTTTAGGAATATCCGGAGTCTTGAGGGGTCGGTGAGACCAAAAGTTTTTTGTTTTCTCATTAATCTCCGTCGTTTTTTCTTCAGAAAAAAGAATGGAATGTGAAACAAAGAAAGCGCCCAAAATCATTATTGGGTAACGGAACAAATAAGATTGCGGAAATATCATCATCCTATGGTTAAATTATGCTTGAAGATTACTTATTGAAACCTCCAATAAAAATAAAATATTACGTGATTTCTTAATTTTTTAGGCGAAATCCTACTTTACTAATAAATTGATAGGCAATTAAGCTTATATTTACACTAAGTTAGCCAGAAAAAGTAATAAATAAGATAATTAATTTCAATAATGAATACCCTGAAAAATAAAGCCCCTATGATATTTTTCATTCTGCTTTGCTTAATGATCAATGGATCCATCCAAGCCAAGGAAATCCTCAATGCCATTCATGACAAAGAAAAGGGAACGATCAGCATCTATCGAGAAGGAATCCATGACCCTCTAATCACTCAAAATGCAAAGGCAGATTTCCGTCCCTACATCCATCCTATTAAATCTCCTGATGGCAAAGGTGAGTTAACCCAATACAGTCCCGGCCATCACAAGCATCAGACCGGACTTTACTGGGGATTTACTAGGGTCAACGGAAGGGACTACTTCCACAACCCAAGAGGAGACTATTGGAAGCGCAAGTCCGTGCAAATCCTACAAAATGACAAAGGAGGGATCCGCTGGCAAACAGAATATTTGATGCTGAACAAAGAAGGGGACCCATTAATTACTGAGACTCAGGAGTGGAAAATTAAAATTAGCAAAGATGGGGCAATAATCATGGACTTGAATTGGCAAGGATTAGCCCATGAAAACATTACCATCGCAAAATATAATTATGGCGGACTCTTTTTACGAATGCCTTGGAAGAGGGGAATAAAAGCTGAAGTCATTAATTCAGAAGGGGACATAAATCAAAAAGGTGAAGGGAAACGTGCTAAGTGGATAGATCTTGGAATGGAAATTAAGAATCTAACAAGCCAAGGTCATATCGCCATTTTTGATCATCCAAAAAATGACGAGTTTCCAAACATGTGGCGGATCGATGGACAATTTGGAGTTGGACCTGCCAGGGCTCGTTCAGGTACTTGGAAAATTGAAAAGGGTCAGACCAAGTCCTTCCTTCATCGTTTTATAATTTATGAAGGCAAGCACAATAATGAGGCAATCATGGAGGAATGGAATGAATGGGTCGAGTAAAGCAAATCATAAATCTGGATGCATACCGTTCGAATAATTCTATCAGGTCTTCTTCTTGTCGGACAATTGTTTGCCGATGATGACTCCATTGCCCTGCTGATTAAAACAGCAAAAGACTCTGAGAATCCCGCACTGAGAACGGTCCTGCTGAAGGGTATGATTAAGGGTCTAGAAGGACAGGTGAATGTTAATGCTCCTGAAGGCTGGAAAGAACTGAATGCCGAATTAGTGAAAAGCACAGATCCTCAACATAAGGAACTGGCTCGTGAAATCGGACAAATCTTCGGAGACGCTGGTGCCGCTCAAGAAGCCCTGACCTTATTAAAAGACCAAAAAAGAAAAATTAAGGATAGGAGATCCGCATTAAAATCACTCATCGCTCAAAAGGAACCAGGTCTAAATGAAATAGTACGATCCCTACTTGAAGAACCTGAAATGAGACTTGATGCGATCCGGGCATTCGGAAAGATAGAAGGAGCAGATTCCAATCAATTAATCAAACAATACTCTGACTGGGACACACAAACCAAACGTGCCGTAGTTGAGACATTAGCAACCAAAAAAGAAACGTCCGAGGCACTTCTAATTGCTTTACAAAAGAAAGAGATATTACCAAGTGAAATTCCTGCTTACACTGCGCGAACATTGCATTCTCTGCTCGGTGAAAGGTTCGATAAAATCTATGGTAAGGTTCAAGTTCAAAGCACAAATAAAAAAGAACTCATTCTTAAATATTCTAGATTACTTGACCGACCCGAAGCCTCAAAAGCAGACCCTGCAAGAGGACGAATATTATTTTCAGCCCTTTGTGGCACCTGCCATCAAATGTATGGAGAAGGCGGCCTTCTCGGGCCCGATCTGACAGGATCAAACAGAGCAAACAGGGAATATATTCTCCTTAATATTGTGGATCCAAATTTTGATGTCCCTGACGGATATAAAATGGTAATAGTAAAAACGAAAGATAATCGCGTTTTGGCCGGAACAATCGGAGAAGAAGACTCTCAGAAAGTTGTATTGAAAATGGTTGCCGGAAAGGAAATAATACCTAAGGAAAATATCAAAGAACGACAAAAGCTACCAATATCAATGATGCCGGAAGGTATACTTGATACAATTCCCACAGAAGATTTCTTCGCATTGATAAAATATCTACAAACTGAAGAACAAATAGAAATACCTTAAATGAAAATAAAAAGCTTTCTCATCACATTGCTATCTATTGCAATGCTCATCAATTTTGCACCAGCTCAAAAGAAAAAACAGCATCGTCAGCATCGTACAAGTAATGCTCCTTTTCTAAAACCGAAAGAGGCAGTAGCAAAGATGTCCATACCTAAAGGCTTCGAAGTTTCAATTTACGCGGCGGAACCTGACATCGCGGAACCAATTGCTTTTTGCTTTGATGACAAAGGTAGAATATGGACCGTGGAAAATGGTAATTATGTAAACAGACGTTCCCACAAAAAAGGGGAAGGCACTAAAATTCAAATCCTTGAAGATACTGATAGTGATGGAGTTTTTGATACTAAAAAACTTTTTACTGACAAACTTCCATTCTCTTCAGGTATCGCGACAGGATTTGGCGGAGTCTATGTTGGGACTCCTCCGAACTTACTTTTCATTCCTGATAATAATGGAGACGACAAACCAGACAGCGAGCCTCAAATACTTTTAGACGGATGGGGAATTCAAGACAGACATGAAACCTTAAATAGTTTTATTTGGGGTCCTGACGGATGGCTTTATGGATGCCATGGTGTATTCACACAGTCTTATGTTGGCAAGCCAGGAACGCCCAAAGATCAGAGGAAGTTCATTGATGGTGGCATTTGGAGATTTCACCCCGTTAAGAAAGAATTCGAAGTGTTTGGACATGGCCTATCGAATCCGTGGGGATTTGATTTTAATGATGTAGGTCAAGGCTTTGCAAGTTGCTGTGTTATCCCTCACCTGTTCCACATTGTTCAAGGAGGTTATTTTACGAAACAAGCTAAAGCTCATAAGAATCCATACGTTTATAAACCCATTGAAACGGTGGCAGATCATCATCATTTATCAGCGCATGGCGGTGCCCGGTTTTACCTAGCAGATACGTTCCCTTCATCTTATCGAGATCAATTATTTAAGTGTAATATACACCAGCATGAAGTTCTTATAGATTTCATGGAAAGAAGTGGCTCAGGTTATATCGGGCGACACCATTCAGCTTTTTTGCCTATCAACGACCTTGCGTGGGTAGGTTTCAGTTTAGAGATTGGCCCGGATGGCGGCGTATACATTCTTGACTGGCACGACACTGATATCTGCGGCAATGCCATTAATTTTCCGGACAGTGGACGCATATATCGCGTCATGCCGAAGGATGCTAAAAAAATAAAGCGTCCTAACTTATCAAAGCTTTCAGACCTAGAACTTGCAGAAATGCAAAATCACTCCAATGACTGGTTCGTTAGACATGCTAGAGTCATTCTTCATCATAGAGCCTCTCAAGGAATTTTGGATAAAGAGGTCGTCGGAAAGAGTCTACAGAAATTAGCAAATAATGCCAAAACATCAGGAAAAAAACTAAGAGCACTATGGGCTGCTCACGTCACGGGATTACTTACAGAATCAAAGAAAATAGAACTTTTAAATCATGAAGATGAATACGTGCGGGCTTGGACCATTCAATTACTATGCGAAGACCGCGAACCTAGTGATAAAGCTTTAGAGAGCTTCAAAAAAATGGCAAAAGAGGATCCATCGGCTGTTGTTCGCTTATACTTGGCATCAGCTGCTCAGAGAATTCAATTCAATGACCGCTGGCCAATACTGGAGGAACTCGTAAAACACGAGAAGGATGTCAAAGACCATAATATTCCTCGCATGTTATGGTATGCTGTGGAGCCGATGGTTCCAGATCATTCCGAAAAAGCATTGACTCTTGCCGTTACAGGTCAAATACCGCTCTTACAGGAACTTGTTCCAAGAAGAATGGCTGTGAAAAAATCTGCAAAAAAATTAGGGCCTGATCCTTCATGGCAAAAGCACATTCAAAAAATTGCACCTGGCTTTAATGTAAGAAACGTAGGAGAAGGCGGTGTAAGGCCAATAAAGAGTTTCCGTAATGAGACAGCTGTCCAAACTCATCCGAAGGATAAGACTGTCCCTTGTGAAATTTATCGTGAACTTGAAGTGCCTACAGGCAAAAAGACATCACTTAAAGTTAAAGCAAGTTACCATGCTCATGGAGACTGGCAGATTCGTGTTAAGGCTGATGGAAAGGTAATTCACGA
>MDSV01155913.1_pt1 | contig 11549 bp, 3 predicted proteins | sample 810851 | NCBI WGS metagenome assembly MDSV01 (sample SAMN05326640, study PRJNA326480) | marine metagenome | isolation source: seawater | place: Atlantic Ocean: North East | collected 2012 | reverse complement strand
TTGGCCTTGACCTTGGCCTTGACCTTGGCCTTGACCTTGGCCTTGACCTTGGCCTTGACCTTGGCCTTGACCTTGTTCGCCTTGACCTTGATCGTTGGATTCTCCACCGCCGTTGGTCCCGCCGTTTCCACTACCTGTCTCGGAATCTTGGTAATCTGGATCGTAAGCATCTGGGATGCCATCTCCATCCTGATCGGAAGATTCTCCGTCGTTAGGGTCGTTCGGGAACGCGTCAGTAGAGTCAGGCTTGCCGTCGCCGTCAGTATCTGCACTGTTAGGATTAGTTCCTCGTGCATATTCTTGGGCGTTCGTCAGTCCGTCTCCATCAGGGTCCGCATTGGCGTCACCACCAGAATTAGGGTTCAGGCCATGATTGACCTCCCATCCATCTGGTAGTCCGTCGCCATCAGTGTCGGCTCTGGTCATGTCGGTTCCTTGCTGCTGTTCTTCAGCGTTAGTTAGACCGTCACCGTCCCAATCAGCGCCTCCATCGGAGCCGTCGAGTGGGTCAGTACCATCTGCAGATACTCCTGCAGATGCAGTCATTAACACCATAAACAGTGCAATCAGCATACTCAATTTTTTGTTCATATTTTGCATTGTTTTTACTTCCTTTGCATTTTTTTTAATTTCAGAGAACCCGCCGTTCTCTCTTTCCGGGATTATTCGTGCATTGCACGAAAGTAAGTCTCCGGGATTTGGCGGTTACATTAGACAAGAGATGGCTATCACTGCTGATAACTCTATGGAGCTCAGGAAATCGATTCGCATACAAGCGATTTCTGATTATTTCAGATGTTCGATTTCCTTTAATTTCTTGCTCCAGTCCTCCGTTTTTAGCCATTCCAAGCCACATGTCGATCTAGGGTACCCTGCGTTCCCTCTGTCATTTGGAACAGGCTCAGGATATTTGAATCCATCACTGTAAATGTACTAATTCATAGAACATTATGGTGTTAAACGGACTTTTTCTGCTTTGAAACGGGCTGCTCCTAAGAAATGGCGAATAGGAATGATAATGGAAGAAAGGAGCAATACTACGAAAATTGCTGATGACCAGAATGTAATACCACGACCCATTGACAAGAAAATCATCCAACCAACAAATAATGTCATCCAAATTCCATATCTTCGTGCATACAAAGCTGTACGACCTCTGACAATTTCATCTGAATAAAGTTGAGGGGTTTCTTCTGCAGAGACAAATCCGAGCTCTACACCGCACCTCACGCAAACAAGATATCGAGGGCCGTTTCCAGTGATGAACTGGTCTTGCGGGAAAACTTGTTTACAAATCCTGCAGGTAGGCATCGGCTCACTTAGTCCATCGCAGAGGTATAATCTCCTTCAACTCTACTATTCAACCCAGATCGATTCATCATGTATTGAACATCAAATTGATCTTGATTTAGTGATAAAAATCTCTGTAAAATCAATCGACCATTTGGGCTTCCACATGATTCAGGATGAAATTGAATTCCATGTACTGGTCTATCTATTGCTTCTACACCCATTACAACACCTGATGGATCTAACCATGCATTTGATCGAAGAATTGGAGACAAGGTAGATTTGGGCTCTTGGAGGCTCAAACTATGATAACGCATCATAACAGGAGAGGGTTCCAAATCAACAAATAATCCCGAAGACACGTGCTGGATTCTAGTAGGTACTCCATGTACTGCACCTGTAGATGTTCTGCCTAATTTCCAACCTGCAGCGATACCTAACGCTTGATGTCCTAAACAAAGGCCAAGTGTTGGTAATGGATTGGGGTGCTCTAGTGCCCATGAAGCAAAAGACATCGTTAGAGGACTGTTTTCAGGGGTTGAAGGTCCAGGTCCAAGGACAATATGAGTTGGTCTAAACTCTCGTAAAATCCATTCAACAGAAAAATCGGTACTTGGCCCCCTTCCAGAGATAACCTCAACAATTGCACCACATATTCGTAATTCGTCTACAATATTCCATGTGAATGAGTCTAGATTATCAATAAATAATACTCGAGCTTCACTATCGGTTGATTCCTTAATATTACGAATAGATTCAGAATGTAATCTATCTATTAGTGACTCAGTCCTCTCATCTATTGGTTCAATTGATTGAATAGAAGGAAGAGATGTAATAGTAGCACGGAAAGAATCGGGGTCTGAATTTGGCCAACATGCATCGATTAGTGCACTTGCTTTAAGTTTGGCTTCATCAACTTCAGAAGCAGGATTAGATTCTACAGTAATGCCTCCGCCTGATTTAATGGTTGCAAACCATTTAGATGATTTATCATGAAATTCGATCGTACGGATCAATATATTCCAGATAGAATGGGATGTCAATGGATCAATTAATCCAATCGATCCCGTCCAAGAGCCGCGTGGTTCTTCTTCTAACCATGAAATTGATGCTATTGTTGCATCCTTTGGACATCCTGTGATTGAACCACCTGGAAAAAGGGATTGCAAAGCATCAATGCAATCTAAACCCTGACGATAATTTCCTTGAATAGTACTCACTAAATGATGTACATTGGGTAATGATTCTACTCTCCAATCTGACCAATAGGTTGTTCCTAACTTTGCAATTTTTCTAACATCATTTCGTTCTAAATCTACTAACATCATATGTTCAGCAATTTCTTTTCTTGATTTCAACAATGACATGATTTCTGCTTGATCTGCTTCAATTCCATCTCCTCGTGGACGAGTGCCCTTAATCGGGCGAGTATAGATGGATGTTTCATCTGTCTCTAAAAGTAGTTCGGGACTAGAAGATACAATCGCAAAGCCTAGATCTGGAATGTGCATCCAAGCAGAATATGGTGCAGGATTGGTAGAATCTAAACGTTCGAATACTTCCCAGGGATCTATCTGAGAATTACCGCGCCATGTTCTACCATAATTTACTTGATAGAGGTGTCCTCCACGAATTGATTCGATTATTTGTCTGATTTTATCAGCATGATGATTATCAGAATTTGTTAGGGGTTCTACATCTCCATCTAGAGGATATAATTGATGAGATGTTGATGATGAAATATCTGTGATATTTGACCAAGGGTGGTTTTCATCTGCAACGAGATAGATTTTATTGGTAGAGCGATTGTGAAAAATATATCCTGAAATTCTATACATTATTCCTAAAATAGAATTCGGAGAAGGTGTGTGTTTAATCCCTACAGGAGAGGTCCATTGTACCAAGTCATAATTCAATATTCCAGTTACACTGCCCAAACTAGGCATTCCTTCAGGAGATTGAATACATTCATGTTCACATGTTTTTCTCATTGCCTCAGACAAACTTTCTGCAGTAGAAGTCTCGACTGTGACCCAACATCCTGACTTCCATTCCTGATGTTTAACAATTAATGGATTTGAAGAATGGAAAATCAAATCTCCATCAAGAGGATTTTGATTGATTGACAATGAGTGAGGATTTTCTGGCTGGATAAATAGCGTTCTGTGGGTTGGAGGGCCCATCAATAATGATGATTGAGAAATATCTGAAAGAGGGCCGCCAGAGTGTAACAGTAATTCATCGGGCGCATGTTCTTCAGACAAAAATGAGCGTAGTTCTCTCTGAATTGAGATTAGGGGTGAACCATTTGAGATGAATTCCAAATCTCGAACAATCATTCTATCACCAATTTACGATTCTTTCCATACAGACTTCAATGCTTCTGAAATTAATTCTATCAAACAATTTCCTAGTTGTATATCGACACCATCTATTTCACCAATAGGAAGTACACCAACGCCAGTACCTACAACTACCAATTCTTTGCACCTGCGGATCATTTCTTCAGTCAAATACGCTGTACGAAGAGGGATTCCATTTGATTCTAAATGTTCTGAAATAAGTGATAAAGTAATAGATCTAACTGCTCCCTGTTCAGGGCCTGGAAAATAAGCCCATCCATTCTCATCAAGAATTAGTGGAGTTGCCCTATCTGCGTCCACTATTGCATGATTATCAACAAGTAAGGATATATCAGCTCCATTTTCCTTGGCCAATTCTCTTGCTTCCAAATATGGTTTCCAATTTCCATGTTTTATTCCTCTAAATCTCCTAGGCCATTGTGGAGCAGGGTGAGTAATTGCCACCAATGGAGAATTGGGTTGTTCAAGAGGACGGGTTTCACAAGATACTTGGCCTTCAGATGACCATTCTAAGCGTGCTAATCCTTCGTTATTCCCATAGTCATTGATTGATTTTGAAAGAATTGTTGAAATTATTTTGATATCAGGGGGAGGGCATCTGATCTGCTCGGCTGCTTCTTTCAATCGGTTGAAATGTTGATCAAATGCCAATACTCTTCCCGTCTCATCGAATCTACAGGTTGTGAAAACTGAAGAGGAAGGAGTCTCGTCCACCATGAATACCCATACCACCTATCAAACATCTATGTTCTGAGGTCAAAGTAAGTCATCAAGGAATGACATATCAAGGTCATCAGACTTCGGTTCACCTGAACGAAGTGCTTCAGCAGCACTCTGCAATTCAATAGCATCAAGATATCTGTCATTGTTTTCATCGTGATGGCGAGCCTCTTGGATGAGTAAATCCTCAGATGGAAGAGAATAATCCTGAACCAAATCTTTGGCACTCTGCCTCGAATAACTGTATTCATCGACAGGAGCAACCTGTTGTGTTGTTACTGGTTGAACAACTGCAGATGTTGATTCAGGTAATCCAGGAGGGATTTCTACATCTGAAGGCGAATCGTCCCAAGCAGCTTGTTGAGGGATTCCATATGTTCCTTGGGCTAGGTGAGCCCAGTCATCAGCAGGATCTCTTCGTCGACCAACAACCAATGCCACCAATGCCACCAAAATCAGTATCATCAATAATAGAATTATCAATGTTTGAGGATTAAGGAAATCGGCCCACCAAGCAGCATCTTCCGTATCTCCTGGATTAGAGGCGGTTACTGGATCCCATGGGGCTAAAGGTTGAGGTGTGACTCCAGTTCGATGAACCTCATCATCATGTGCAACTACCGCGATATAATGAGGAACATCATTACAAATTGAAGTATTAGTTTCATTCGAATCTATACCACATATTGGTGTAAATGTCCAAGAATTTTCTACAATATACGATTCAACAAGAGTTGCTTCTCTTGTATCTTCAAATGGTTCCAGTGAAGAATAAATCCAATATGTTCTCACATTTGGATCGTTCTCAATTAAATTCCATTCGACTAGAATTTGATTTCCATCATCAGTCCATTGAAGACTTATTCCCGAGATTTCAGGAAGATGAAGTCCGGGGTCAAGGAGTGAATTGTCTATCGGAGAACGAGTAGATGTTACTAGATCGGTAAAGAATGCATTTCCTGATGAATCAACAGGGACAACTGCGACCCAAGTAAGTACGCCTGGACTCAATGGTAATGGTTCGCCATCATCGCCTTCAGTAGAGGAGAAGAATTCTACCTCTACAGGGAAATCTGGGGATCTTGAAAGTACTGCAGCGGGTTGCATTGATGATGCGTCTGTGAATGGGACTCTGTCTGCGAAGACAAGATATTCTTCAACGTCACTTGCTAAACTGAGTTCGAAATCTACATTCAAACCATCTCCAACATCATCTGGACGATCAGAAAGCGTAGGTGCTGCCAAGCGACTAGGTGGTGTAATATCTCCACGATTGTCGATTGGAATTACATTTACTGTCTCTAGTTGAGTTAAGAAAGCATTTCCAGATGTATCGTGTGCGGAAACTGACACGTACAATGTCATACCAGGAGATATTGCTGATGGAGTTGCTCCATTGACTGAACTTCCGCCGAGTAAAGCAGTATCGATTGTGACCTCAATTCGTTCTTCATTCCATCTTCTTTGTTCAACTAAAACTAGTCCACAAGAATCAGGATCAGATTCGCAAACATTCCACTTAGGCCCTACGGCTGATACTGGGTGTTCTGAAACCCAAACTGTGTAATGATCTAAATCACGTTCAAATCCAGGTGTCCAACTAACATCGATACTTGTTCCATCATCATCTGGAGTGTCCCATGCCTCTACATTCTGGATCCTATCTGGAGGATCTGGTCCAATATTTGCTATAGACGATGCAGATACAATTGTAACATTTTCAGTATCTGAATTTTCCCAGAAATCTACAGCTACAACTGCAAACCAATGCACAATACCATCTTGAATCGGACGGCCTACAATGTCACTAACCGTTACTCGTACCATTCCATCGCTTGTCTGTCCAGGTTGACCGCCTGGCCTACCTGGGGGACCATTACCGATATTACAAGAAGGAACATATTCGATAATGTCCCAACCTTCTAGATTATCTGGAACTGTATCGGAATCTGCTACTTTCCCATAAACAGCGTAATATGCACAATCATCCTCTTCATTAGGTGTCCATTCAAGAGTAATTCTTCCACCTTCATCATCTGGAGTATCGTATGCATCAAGGTCTTCAATTGGAGATGGTGGGATCCCGTCATCTACTTCGCTTGTCCATACAACTGGTCCGATGATTGTAGCATTTGCAGCATCATATTGACCTGCTTCATCAGTGCAAACCAATCCCATCCAAGTCATACGATTAACTGGAATGTTAATTGAAGTCGTATTGGCTTCAGAATGGGGGACGGCTAAAGCCCGGAATTCAGGTAATCCAAGGACATTAGTAATCGGGGCAGGAGACCTCCATACATGCATGAATGCAGGATCTAATTCTGTACAAGCCGCCCATTCGAGAATCATTTGTCCTTCTTGGTCTGGATTCATTGTTGCATTCGCCCAAGCAGGTGCGGCTGGGACATCATCTATTGGAATTGCAAATGTTCCATAATTGGATGGTTCGCCTAATTGTGCTCCTGAATATTCAGTGACTATACTGATGCCATATTCCTTACCATCTTCCAGTGGTTGGCCCATTGAACTTGTAAATTCTGCTGCAATAGTGCCCCATACGGCTATTCTAGCGTCATAAGTTACTTGCGAGTTAGTACCTGACAAATCTGTAGAAGTCAGTCCATTAGGATACTCTGAGGTCTCCCAGATGTAAACTCGATATGCAGTCCATCCATGGTCTGTAGAGGGAGACCATTCTGCCACTAATACTCCGCCTCCATCATTAGGCCTGTCATAGAAATTCAATATCTCGGTAGGTTGCTCAGTTCTTTCCCAATCATATGTCATTCGAACCCACATGGATCCATTTGTAGGGCTTTGAAGTTGGAAGTGGACATTTCTACCATCTGGAGTCATAGCAGAATTTCTAATTGCGTCTTGTAGATTGGATTCTAAGCCCGAATTAATTGAGGCAAGATCCCATATCCCTGTATAGTTCAAACTTGTAGTTGACATCCATGTTGCTGCACCTTGAATTGGACTAACAGAAGTGATTACGTTCTGAACAAGTTGCAGACCATTTGGTCCTGCTGCACCAATTGTAGAAAGAGGAATTTGTGAATCAGGTGTTGCAAGAATAATAGCTCGTCCGGGTGATGTTTGATTTGTGATGTTAATCGAATTACCTCCAATAAGAACATTCAACGGTGAAGCTCTTCGACTACGTAATCTGTCTTCTTCAATATGAGAAATAGCACTGAATAAATGAAGGCCGTCTAAACCTACAGTTGCTAGCCCAGATGAATCAATGTAAGCGTCGTATTGATTGGTTACCTGAATCTGGTCATCTACACCATGATCTCCATCAGCAGCAAGATATGTTATGCCAATATTAGTCAATGAAATTAGATCAAGACCATTGCTAACCATTGATGTTGGGGGATATCCAGCCATAGTGAATGGATTTGGCCCATCTTCCATGGATCCTGAAGATGCGTTCCAATGAACTGTGGGTGCAGTAGCGGTGGCTATGTGAACTCCCCAGTAATCTGCAGTTAAACTAATTACATCATTATCGGGAATCATATCAATTGCTCTACTAACTGTTGGAACCATAGTACCTAGAGGGACTTCTGCATACCCTGGTCGAGTGATTCCTTGCCCATCATGCGCAACTAATACTGTTTCAGGGAAGGAAGTAGATACTCCAAGAGCATTAACTACAGTTGTTGGAGGGACTATAGTGAAATCAGAAATGGATGATCCCATTAACCCACTCTGAGCAGTTAGTGTTCTAACAATAGACATGTTGGTAGTATTTAGTTCAACTAAACCACCCTTCGTTCCTAATAATAAATTGCCATTAGAAGATTCAAGACGAACAACTACTGGATTAGGTAGTCCATCTAAAAGGGTAAATGGATCTTCCCAATCTTGAGTTGAAGTATTCCAGATGCCTAAACCTGCAAGGGTAGCCACCCAAATTCTTCCATCGTGTTCAATGAAATCGTAGACAAAATTGCTAGGAAGAGCGGCAAGTAATTTTCCATCAACAAATGAATAGTTGGTTGTATTGAAAACTTGTACACCAGTGGCAGTAGCTTCAGTTCCCATCAAACCAATGACCAAATCTCCATTCCATTGAGCTATTCCATCATGCATCCAATGAAAACCAATACCTACAGGAATTACACTGCCTGTTGAAAGATCGATGAGAGTTAATCCAGAGCCTGCATTAGTTACCCAAAGTTGATTCCCATCAACTAGTAATTCATTTCCTGTTTCAGCACCTAATGAAAAAGAACGATCCCAACGAACTTCCCCACTAACCAATGTTCCTTCAAGAATAGAGTTACCATAACCAGATGTTACATCTTCACCAGCCAGAGCCCATACCTTGTTTCCTGAAGATACAATTTCTAAAACTCGTCCACTACTTAATGCAGTGAAGGTATCTATTCCACCGGGGGTGAAACCTGTACTATCTAACAGATCAACACGACTGTTGCCTGATGTTCCTCCATTTCGACCAATTGCATATGCATCAGTACCTGAGGTTGTAGGTTTCACTACAATGCTGCCAGTCTCTAGACCTGGATCAACCAGAGATCCTGTTCCCAGATTGACTCCAACAACTCCAATTAAAGAAAAGCCACCTCTACTATTTGCTAAATGAGAAATCATCAACTTGTTATTGTGGTACAAAAGGCCACCTGGGAATACTGCTTCTTCAGAAATTCCATCTTGGGCAGTGATATCTGATAGTTTCAAATCTTGGCCAGCATACAGATATCGGCCAACTCCTATGCCATCTGTATCATAAGCAGAATAGAGGATTTCGTTGGTATCATCACATGCTAAAGAACGAACATCGTCATTGGAAATTTCTCCACTTTGAGCACGGAAATTAGAAATCCAAGTTGAGGATGTTGTATCATATCGACCAATTCCACCGGGAGCCCACCAACCAAGATAGCCCATAGCTACGTGTACAATATCAGCACAAACTGCGAAATCGGCAGGATAGCCAGAAGGAAGGTTACTTGATCCTGCTGCAATGCTTGACCATTGTCCAGTAGTGCCATTTAGAGTATGAACATCAGAATTTGTTTGCCATCCATTCTGTGCATATGTTCCAACCCAAAGATCGTCACCAATGACTTTCATTGAATACACATCCTCATCTCCTGAAGATGGCATTCCGCCATTACTTGGAGTCCAACTTGTGAGCCAAGTATTGTTAGTAGGGTCAAAACGAAGAATACCATTCAAAGATGCGAACAGATAGTTTCCATCCCATTCAACCATCCCCCTAATTCTTCCTTCAACATCGTCCCATGAACCAAGTAAACTCATATTATTTGCATTAAATCTACGTAGGTAATTTTCTCCGTATGCAACCCATAATTCACAATCTGCAGGATCTAGTGGGAAACAATCGCCAAGGTATTGCGCATTCACTCTTTCAATTTCTCCTGTAGATTCTAATGTGTCTGCCCATGACCCATTTGATACGTTCCACCTAACAACAGCTCCCACACCAGTCCACCACTGACTTGGAGTTACTCCTACCCAAAGTTCGTCTCCGACCATGCCAAGACTATTCGTAATTCCAGTGGTTCCAATACGATCCCCAACATCCAATCGTGAAAGACTGGTATTATTGGTTAAGTCAACTCTGAAAATAAGGTCTCGAGATTGTTGATAATTCTGCTGCTGAGCATAATGTAGGATGTTATCATGGATGGTAATGTGCATAGGATCGTAAGAAGATAAAGAAAGCCCTCCGGAATTAGTCCCTCTATCCCAGTTACGAAGAACAGTACCATTGATGAGGTCGAATTCTGCGAGACCAAAGTCTCCCCCTGCCCAAAGGATGTGACTATTCGAAACAAGGGCAAGAGATGTGACTCCATCACTATCTAACGCATTAGAGGCTTGGTCCCATGGTGATAGCCATTCACTATTTACAAGGTCATAGCGTTGAATTCCTGCTCCATCAAAACCAACATATGCAACGTCATTATGAACCACAACTTTTGCATTATTGGTCTGTTCGCCCGCTTCCCAAACTTCGATCACTTCTTCATTTGTAACATCCCAAACAGCAGCACCATTTTCAGTTCCGACCAAGACTCTTGTTGGTGAAATAATCCTTACAGAACGAGCGTCATCTGGAATATCGTCTCCATCATCCCAGCAATCATCACGTTGGAATTGCCATGTGTAACGACATAGTCCCCTATCAGTAGCTGCCCAGATACTATTTGAATCAGAATCGGTATCATAGAAGACGCGCGGTTCAAATCTACCATTTTGTGAAATTGATTGCCCTTGACCATTTGTAAAACGTTCTAATCCAAATCCTGTACCAACCAATACTCCCCCATAAGGATCGTATTCCAAACTGATGACATAATCGGACTGCATTGCAGAACCTTGACCTGGAATGTTTCCTCCTCCTGAAGAGGTCCACCGATCGAGAACTTCTCCTGTTACTCTATCAAAAACCAAAACACCGAAGCCAGATAATCCAAGCCAGACTGTTGAGCCATCACTTGCTATAGGTGCAAAATCTAGTGCATCGGCTCCAAGTGATTGCCAAGGAGAAAGTACAGTATTAGATGTTAAATCAATTCGTAAAACACCATCTTCCTCCGAACTTAAGTAAGCAATACCAGCTCTTGTTGCAACATCATTAACATCATTCGCTTCTAATTCTGTGGAGCCCCCAGATTCAGTATTAAATTCAGTTGTTGTGTCTGAAGATATATTCCATACAGTTACACCTCTTTGTCCATGTGCAATAACCATTGAATCAGTATATTGATCGTAGGACATGTCTGTAATTCCATCAAATGCTATGGAAGGTGTGGTTGTCTCATCTATGCTTCGTAAAAGTGTCCCATTTACATCAAAAGCCATCATTCCAGAGTCTTCGGTTCCAACATAAACATCTGTACCATCAGTAGTTATTGCAAAACTCATCTCATCAGTAAAAATTGGCTGTATCCAACGATTTACTGAACTATCAAATCGGTCTATCCAACCTTGTCCTCCTATCCAGTATACGTCTCCTAAACGAGTAATGCTATACATTTCTTCAGAACTAGGTGAGTTTGCGAAGACTTCAGAAGAGAAAGAAGTAGGGACATCGGTTGCTTCAATCATGGAAGCTGCCCCGGAAGACCCAATCAAAAGAATTGACTCGTTTACAGGCCCCCTCAATCCACC
>MDSV01116610.1_pt1 | contig 11549 bp, 13 predicted proteins | sample 810851 | NCBI WGS metagenome assembly MDSV01 (sample SAMN05326640, study PRJNA326480) | marine metagenome | isolation source: seawater | place: Atlantic Ocean: North East | collected 2012 | reverse complement strand
TTATCTTGATCTTTTTTAGAAGAATCATCATTGTTTTGGCTATTCTTTTCTGAACGTTCCTGTTCTTCCGAGTTATCACCTGAAGACTCATTACTATTATCTTGGTTTTGCTCATCATCATTGGTTTTTTGATTATCATTTTCATCTTTCTCTTGTTGGTTTTGAGAGTTAGATTGCGATAGCATTTTTTTACTTAATTCGTAATTATATTGCGCATCTTTATCAAAAGGATCGATAGATAATGACTCTTTAAAAAAATTAATACTATTTTTATAATCACCCATTTGATAATACGTATTTCCTAAGTTGTACAACGCATCAGCCTTTATTTCAGAATTAGAACTAATTAATGATTTCTTATAATTCTGTATTGCAGATTCAGAATCTCCATTTAAATATTTTATATTTCCAAGGTTATAAAATAATTCTTTTTTATCGGGATATTTCTGGATCAATGTTTCATATTGTTTTACAATATTTTCATAATCTGAATTAGAAGATAAATTCTCATCCGTTTTATTATTATAATTTTCTTTATTTTTTATTTGATCAATGTGATCTGGTTCTATTGCATAAACAGAAACACTAATAAAATAAACCAATATTCCAGCATACATTATCTTTGTCATTTTTTATTTAGCATATATAATTAGACATCTTATCTAAGAATGAGTAAATCGACCTTCCCATTCAATTTCCTTCTTTGTTCTTGTACCTACTAAAAATTCAACTATAAATAGTATTAATCCTATCAACAAAAATATTTGATATCTATCTTCATATTCTGAAAAAGAATGTGCTTTAATTTCCTTTTTTTCCATTTCATTAATTTCTTTTATTAAAGGAAATATTGCATTAACTTGATTTTCTATACGAATATATTTCCCATTAGCAGTTTTTGCAATTTGATCAAGAACAATTTCATTTAACACAGTTGTAACTATAGCATTATCTTTATCTTTTTTAAAATCAACCCTTCTGCCTTCATCGTTATAAATAGGTATTGGACCGCCAGCAGGTGTACCTACACCCAGCGTATGTATAATTATACCTCTATCTTTTGCTTCTTCAGAAAGAGAAAAAACTTCACCTTGATGATCTTCACCATCAGAAACAATAATAAGTAATTTATACTTTTCTTCTTCTTTAATATGACCTAAAGCAAGTGTCATCGCTCCAGCTAAATCAGTTCCTTGATCAACAATTAAATCCGTGGTCATCATGTTTAAAAACAAACGTGTTGCTGCATAATCTTCTGTTAGTGGACAATGAAGATGTGCTGAACCAGCAAATGCAATTATACCCACCCTATTACCTTTCAGTTGTTCTAACAATCTTCCTAATTCATACTTCGCTTTCTCTATTCTTGAAGGCTTAACATCTATAGCATCCATACTTACTGAGGTATCCATAAGAATTAAAATATCTACTCCCTCTCTTTTTAATTCAGTTAATTTTATGCCAATTTGTGGCCCAACTGATGCTATCAATATAAATATAATTCCTAAAACTATTAATCTAGATCTAAATCGAATTCTAGAAAATTTCAATCTATTAATTAATAATTTTTTTATAGGCAAAGAGCCCAAGCTCTCTAATTTTTTCCTTATTTTATACCCTTTAAAAGCATACCAAATGAGCATCAGTCCAAATGGTATAAAAAGATAAAACATTTCTGGATGAGTAAACCGTACCATCAAAATAGTTTATTAAAAATTCCTCTTGATAAAAAAATAAAAATTAAAGATGAAAAAGCCGCAGGAATAGTAAACCAGCTATATAATTCTGTATAGTTTTGATATTCCTCAACCTCAATCTTAGTCCTTTCTAATTTATCAATCTCTTTATAAACCATTTCTAAAGAATTATTATCTGTGGCTCTAAAAAACTGACCTCCAGTAATACTAGCTATCTGCTGCAAACTTTCTTCATCAACATCTACTTGAATATTTTGCAGAACCTTTCTGCCCCACACATCTGTAACTGGATAAGGTGCTAATCCTTTAGCTCCAGCTGCAATTGTATAAATTTTTATATTAAATTTTGCAGCGAGCTCAGCAGCAGTTATAGGATCTAATTCACCTTTATTATTACTACCATCTGATAACAAAATAATTATTTTCGTTTCGGTTTCACTATCTCTCAATCGATTAATAGAGTTCGCTAGAGCCATCCCAATAGCAGTACCATCATGTTCTTCATCAATTATATCTATTTCATCTGTAAAGTCTATCAGAACATTAACATCTCTAGTTAATGGACATTGAATATATGATTCGCCAGCAAAAACGATTATACCAAATCTATCACCAGAACGATCTTTGATAAATATTTTAGCAACATCCTTTGCAGCTTCTAAACGATTAGGCTTAAAATCTTGAGCTAACATTGAAGAGGATTGATCAATTACTAACAATATATCAATAATTTCTGCATTTGTCTCTCTAATTGTATTAGATAAGCGGGGTCGCGCTAATGCAATAATAATCAAAGACATTATCAAAAGTTTTATTAAAATAAAAACTTTATTTATATTTATTCCATTATTAATAACTGATTCAGGAATTAAATCAAGATTTGAGAATCTAATACTTGCTTCTTGATTTTGACCTTTAATTATATACCAAAAAACTAATATTGGTAATAATAATAATAATAATAAATAATATGGTTGACCTAATTCCATTTTTTTAAAAAATTAATATAAAATATTAAATACGTCTGTATGGAAATTGTTTCAGAAATAATTTGACTAAATTATTTTTTTTTCGAATTTTCATCTTCAGCAACATTATCTGCTGCAGATCTAACCTCGTCCTTGATATCACTTGTTGCTTTTTTAAACTCTCTTAGACCTAAGCCTAGACCCTTTGCAAGTTCAGGCAATTTTTTTCCTCCAAAAAGTATTATTACAACTAAAATAATTAACGCAATTTCCCAAGGGCCTAGTCCCATATTTACTCCTATTTAAAATAACGTAAAAAATACCATGACATACTCATTCCAAGTACACTTACAACACTTATATCAACAAAAAAACCTGTTTTGAATCTCACTACTAATAAATTAACCCAGTTATCAGGATTTCCTCCCCAACCAATAGACATACTAGTAAGAAAAAAATCCTTCACAACACCAGCAGGAAATAATGCTCCTATAAATTGACTTAATATTGATCCACTAACAGCACCAAAAAATATAACAATAAATATAAACATAATTGAGCGCTGATGATTAGAATTCATTATACGACCCCTATGATTGATTTAAAAATTTCAAGACCATCTTCAGATCCCAATAAAGATTCAGAGGCCCGTTCAGGATGAGGCATCATTCCAAGAACATTTCTTTTTTTATTTAATATACCAGCTATGCTACTCATACTACCATTAGGATTAGAATTCATTTTATCATCTTTAATATATTTAAAAGCAATTCTATCTTCTCCTTGCAACCTATTTAATGTTTCTTTATCAGCTATAAAATTACCTTGTTTATGGGCAATAGGCATAGTGAGCTGCTGTCCCTTCTGCATACTTCTAGTATAAATTGAATTTGCACTAGCAACTTCTATAGTTACATGCTGACTTAAAAATCTTATATTTTTATTTATAATCAATGCTCCTGGCAAAAGCCCTGATTCAATTAGAATCTGAAAACCATTACATATTCCAAAGACAGGTTTGCCTGAATTTGCTTCTTTAATAATTGCATCCATAACTGGAGAAAAACTTGCAATTGCACCTGTACGAAGATGATCGCCATAGCTAAAACCTCCAGGGATGAGAATTGCATCATATTTTTTTAAATCTGTTTCTTTATGCCATACAAAATCTACAGAGGTGTTTAATACACTTTTAAAAATATGATAAGCATCATGATCACAATTAGAGCCAGGGAATACAATTACAGCAAAATTCATTCTTGACCCACAATTTCAAATGAATAGGTTTCAGTATTAGGATTAGCTAATAATTTTCTACAAGCTTCATCAGCTATATCTGTAGCTTCCTGCTTTGAAACTCCCTCAAATTCCATTTCAATATATTTTCCGACCCTAACAGATTTTATTTTATTTATTCCAATAGAATCTAGAGCATCGTTTACAGTCTTTCCTTGAGGATCTAAGATTCCTTCTTTATAGCTAATATATATTTTTGCTTTCATTTATCATTCCTAATTAGTAGATTCAATATTCCCTAAATTTTTTACGTGATTCCATATGCCCGTTAAAAGATAGTAACTAACAAAGCCTGCCAATATTTTATAAGTATATTCTGTAAAAATTGAACCAATAAACATTATTATAAATAATGCTACACCTAAAAGACGCAATGTATTTTGCAATCCACTTTTTAAATTTAATAATGGGAATTTAGCATATGGAACACGACTTACCATTAAAAATGAAAGGGCCAATATTAAAGGGAGTAGTAAACTTGGCTGAGAATATTCAGGGTTTTCAATTTTAAAATGCTCAATAAATAAAACTAAAGATGCAATAGAAAGTGCATTCATTGGTGTTGGTAAGCCTGTAAAATATGCAGGATTCTGATTATAAACTTCCGTGTTAAAACGCGCAAGCCTTATCGCACCCATAATCAAAGGTGCTGAAGCTATTAATTCACCAGATATACCAGGCATATTTTGAGTATAAAGAGAGTATACTAGTATTGATGGTGCTAAACAAAATGAAACCATATCGGCTAAAGAATCAATCTCTTTACCAAAATTCGTGGAAATACCAATTAACCGAGCAATCTTACCATCTAAAGAATCAAATGTTCCTGCTGCTAAAATGATATAACAAGCAAAAATATAATCACCATTCATCGTATTTATAATTGCTAAAAAACCCAAAAATAAATTAATCAATGTAAAAACACTCGGTAAATGCTGTTTAAACTTCATTATAATGACCAATAATTGAAATATTACCTTTAACGATATCTCCTAAACTTACAGCAACTTTAAAGTTATCAGATACTATAATATCTACCCTGGACCCAAAACGAATAAAACCTAATCGATCACCTCTTTGAGCTAATTCCCCAGGAATCATATAATTAAGAATTCTACGAGCGATAAGACCTGCTATCTGTTTTATTTTATATTTTTCACCATTTTCCAATTCAAACATAACAATAGATTGTTCATTGTCCATAGATGCTTTATGATTAAATGCTGCTAAGAACTTTCCTTTATTATACTTTTTTTCAATTACCTTACCAGACAATGGAACTCTTTGTGAATGCACATTGAAAACTGATAAAAAAATAGATATTTGTTTTGCACTCCCTATATCTGGGTCATGAACATCTATAATTTGAACAATTTTACCATCTGCTGGGGATAAAAAACTCTCATCCTCATCTACAATTCTTTGAGGCTCTCGAAAAAAATATAAGCTAAAAATTGTTACAGCAGCAATTAAAATAGAAATATATTGAATTAATTCTGAAGGATATAAGTACCATACTAAAAAAGCAATAACTAAAGATAATATTAATGGTATTAGTATCACTTTACCCTCATTAGCAATCATGCATACATACCAGCTTTTTCTAAATTTCCATCTATTCTTGTTTTCACATCTCCTACCTCCGGATTAAATTCTTTGCCTGTAAGTTGAGAATATAGCTCTATATAGCGCTCTGCTAATGATATTCTTATTTCATCTGTTAAGGCTGGAGGAGTTCCTTCGCCTGAAAATCCCCTTTTTATCAACCATTGACGAATATTTTCCTTGTCTAACATTTTTTGATCTACCCCATCAAGATAACGTTTTTCATATTCAGATGAAACCCAATACCGACTAGAATCAGGAGTATGAATTTCATCAATAACAATCAATTCACCATCAACCAAACCAAATTCATATTTAGTATCTACTAGTATCAAACCCTGTTTTGAAGCCCATTCTTGTCCAGCAGCAAAAAGATCTAAAGCATAGCGCTCAGCTTTTGCATATACAGATTCTTCAACTAACCCATTAACAATTTCATCTCTGGATATAGGTTCATCGTGCTTACCATATTCAGCCTTCGTTGATGGAGTTAAAATAGGTTCTGAAAATTTTTGATTTTTTTTCAAACCTTCGGGAAGCATAAAACCATATTGTCCATTAATACCTTGTTGATACTCTCTCCAAAGGCTTCCTGTAATATATCCTCTAACAATTACTTCAACAGGAAGGGTCTCAGCTTTTTTAGCAATCAGTACCTGTGGATCAGGACATGATATAATATGATTAGGTACAATATTTTTGGTTTTTTCAAACCAAAAATTAGCAATCTCAGTTAAAATTTGACCTTTAAAAGGAATGCTTCCTAGAACATGATCAAAAGCAGATACACGATCTGTAGTTACCATAATAATTTCATTCCCTGCATGGTAATTTTCTCGCACTTTGCCTTTGTACCTGTCTCCTAGATTTTCGACTTCAAAACTTTCTAATGTATTAGATAGTTGCTCTTTTATATAGTTCATATTTCTAACTCCAATCGTTTATATACTTTATTAATATTAATTAAAATTTTATTTAAATCAAATAATTCATCAATTTCATCTTCAGTTAATAGTTCGCTTATATCTTTATCACTCTTTAATAATAATTTAAAATCCTTACCAAGCTCCCATACTTGCATAGCATTTCTTTGAACCATTGCATATGATTCTTCACGTGTAATACCTTTTTTAACTAAAGCTAGTAAAACCTCTTGACTATAAATTAAACCACCTGTTTTATCTAAATTTTTCATCATATTTTCAGGATAAATTATCATATTCTCCAATAAAAAAATCATTTTATTAAGCATATAATCCATTAGCGTAGTTGAATCAGGTATTATTATTCTTTCAACAGAAGAATGAGAGATATCTCTTTCATGCCACAGCGCAATATTTTCCATAGCCACCATAGCATTAGCTCTCAAAAGTCGCGCCATACCTGTTATTCGCTCTGTCACAATAGGGTTTCTTTTATGCGGCATTGCTGAAGAACCTTTCTGCCCTTTTTGAAAATATTCTTCTGCCTCTAATACTTCTGTTCTTTGTAAATGTCTAATTTCTATAGCTATTTTTTCTAAGGATGCAGCTATAATTGCAAGAGTACTAAGATATTCTGCATGATGATCACGTTGTACAACTTGACTAGATACTGTAGCAGCCTTTAAACCTAATCGTTTACATGATTCTTCCTCTACCTCTGGATCAAGATGCTGATAGGTTCCAACCGCACCAGAAATCTTTCCTGTTGCAATTGAATCTATAGCCTGTTCCCATCTATCAATATGCCTACCTATTTCTTCACTCCATAAGGCTAATTTTAACCCAAATGTAATTGGCTCAGCATGAACACCATGAGAACGTCCAATTTGAAAGGACTCTCTATGTTCAACAGCTCGTTTCCTAAGAACATTTTTAAATGTTTTTAACTTTTGAAGAATAAGCTCTCCTGCTTCTTTACACAATAACGCTAAAGAAGTATCTAGTAAATCTGAAGAGGTCATCCCCATATGGATAAAGCGCGATTCTGGCCCTATATTCTCTGCCATATTTGTTAAAAAAGCAATAACATCATGGCGAGTAGTTTTTTCTATCTCTAGTATCCTCTCTACAGAAAAATCTGCTTTTTCATTAATAATTTTAACTGCTTCCTTTGGAACTTCGCCCATATCAGATAAAACTTCAGTCACAGTAATCTCTACCTTCTTCCATGTGTCGAACTTATTATATTCTGACCATATTTTGGCCATTTCTGGAGTTGTATATCTATCTATCATAAAATTAATATCCCCACCATTGTGATTTTGGTTCTTCAAGAATCAACCTTATATCAATCGATTGATTTTGCCTTAGAACTGTTAATATTATTTCATCCCCTACTTTATGTAGTCCTTCATCAATTATTCTTATTATGTCTTTTGGAGAATTAATTTTATTCTTATTTACCTCTAAAATAACATCTCCAATTTGAAGCCCTGCCCTTGCACCTGAAGAGTACTTTTCAACATCCGTTATAATAACGCCCTCAGAAGTAGGAAGTCTTAAATATCTTTGCATAACAGGATCAATTCCTTGGACATGAACACCAGTAGTATAGCTACGCTCAATCTTTCCATATTTTTTTAAATCTTCAGCTATCTCCTTTACTCTATTTATAGGGATTGCAAATCCTATACCAATCGATCCAGAAGAATGATTAGATCCTGTCATTATAAAAGTATTAATACCAATAACCTCTCCAAGCGCATTAACTAATGGTCCTCCACTATTACCTGGATTAATTGCAGCATCCGTTTGGATCATATCCTGATAAACATGACCTGCTTCTTTTAATCCAAAATCCATCTTAATACCACTTATAATTCCAGCTGTTGCTGTTGGCTGATTATTTATATCAAAAAGCCCTAAAGGATTCCCAAGAGCAACAGCCCATTCTCCAACTATTAATTTATCTGAATTACCTAAATCTGCAAAGGGAAGATCCGAATCATCAACTTTTAATAAAGCTATATCTGTCAAGTTATCTATTCCCACCAGTTGCGCCTCATAAGACTTTCCACCCTTCAAGGTAACAACAATCTCTGTCGCATTATCAACAACATGAGTATTTGTTACAAGATAACCATCAGGACTAACCAAAACTCCTGAACCCATATTATCCACCTTGAAAGTACGAGTGTAGGGCAAGAAACCACCCCACATAGGATCAAAAAAAGGATTCACTTGCTGCCGCTTTAATTGAGTGACATTAATTCCAACAACTGATTCAGAAACTCTATCAATGGCATAAGTAATCGCTGTTTGCCTAGATGCATTAATTGAATTGTCATTAGCATGCACTAAAATCATTAATTGTAGAGCTAATATAAAGACCTTAATAATTTTATTTAACCTACCCTTAATCATAATATACCTTTTTTAAAAACAAACCTTGGGAAGGAGCACGAACAACTGTTTTGTTAGAAGATTCATTGTTCAATAATTTTTGAAAATCTAAAATAGAGTATCTTCCCCGACCAACCTCAATAATAGTTCCAACTAGAAACCTTACCATATGTTGTAAAAATCTGTTCGCCTTAATTGTAAAGATACATTGATCATTTAACTCACTCCATTTTGCAACAAAAACTGTACAAATTTTATTATTTACTTCAGCGTTAGCTTTGCAAAAAGAAGAGAAATCATGCTCTCCTAATAATAAATCAACACATTTATCAATCTTTTCAGAATCAACATCCCACTTAAGCGTTGTACTAAAATGCCTATTAATTGGAGAGAAGTATTTTACTAATCTATACTCATACTCTCTAGCAGTTGCTGAAAAGCGTGCATGAAAATTTTCTTCAACTTCTGTAATTGAACTGATTTGTATATCTCTATCCAAATTACCATTTAAGGCCTGATTTAACTGATTGGATGTAAGCTTAGAAGACAAATTAATATTAGCAGTTAAAGCAAGTGCATGAACTCCTGCATCAGTACGCCCTGCACCAATTAAATTAATCTTTTCTTCAGGATAAATTTTTGCAAGGGCTTTCTCAATATCCCCTTGAACGGTTCTCCCTTTAGCCTGAACTTGCCAACCATGGAAATCTGTACCATCATATTGAATGGTCAATTTGAAATTTTTCCTCATCAATTATGTAAATTTAGCCTCGCTTGAAGATTGTAAATTTAAGTGGAATTTACTCCTAAATTAAATGAATATATTTAAAAGAAATTTCAATTCTAATAAAACTATATTTTTTTAAATTATTTCTATATAGTAATTTAAAAAAACCTAATTTAACAAGTTTAACAACTTTTTAGCTCCTTCATAATCAGGATTGATTTCTAAGGCCTTTAATGCATGGTTTTTAGCTTTAATTATTTGTTTTTCCTGAATATACATCTCAGCTAAAAATAAATGAAATTTACCTATCTGTTTAGGATATAGTTTTATAGCTCTTTCTAAATGAGGAATAGATTGTTGATAATCATTATTCCTATAACCCTCAATTCCTTTCCATATAGAAAATTTAATCAAACCATGCCAAGTAAAAATAATAACTATAATTGAAGATAAAATTAAATTCATTTTAAAATTTGAAAAATATTTTTTTATATATAATAATTGAAAAGCTGCAATAAGAGCTATGCCAAATGAAAGAAAATGCCCCATACCATATAGTCCATCTATTGAAAAGCCAAACAATAAAATAACCGGTAAAAGAACTACATCTTTTTTATGTACAGAATGAAACAAAGAACTTATAGATTCAAGTTTAAACATGCTCCTATTAATTTTATAATGATTAATTTGAAAATTCTCTTTAATTGGATTTTCCCATTTATATGCAATTGCTGATGTAGGGCATCCCTCAGTACATATAAGGCATGAAGTACAATTTGTGTTTGTTACTTTACTGTAATTATTAATTTCATAATTAACATCAATTCCAATAGGACAATTAGTTGTACAGTCTCCGCAATTAGAACAACCTCCTAAATTTCTAACCTTAAACATGGCTAATGAATTAGGGATTTTAAGAAATGCTCCCCAAGGACATAAAAACCTACAAAATCCTTTTCTTCCTAAAAAATATACTATTAGAAAGCCATCCACTAAAAATGTTAATGTTCCAATTATAAATCCGGGAAGAAAAGCCCATATCTCTGGCATACCTAAACTCACACTAATTCCACTCCAAGGATCCTTTAAAGCATATAAAAGATTAGGAGCTAAATAAAAATTTATAAGTATAAATATTGGAAGTATAGTAACTAAACTAGAGTTAACTGTCTTTGGCGTAATCCCAATTTTTTTTAGAACCCACCAAGCTAATTCTTGAATAGCACCAAAATGGCATGCCCAACCACAAAAAAAACGCCCAAAAAACAAGGTGGATACAAATGCAACTATAACTAAAACAACACCAGAATTAATAACTCCATATTTAATAAAAGAATGAAAGAATTCTTGGAAGTCTATGCTCCCAACAACCTCATCACCAAATAAATATATATGGAGAAAAATTAAAACATGTATGCCAACCAAAGAAGCAATTCTCAGCTTCTGCATCATAACTTAAGATAAAATTCTATTCAAAATACGCACAACATCTAAAATATTTACAATGTTATCATAATTCATATCAGTAGCCCAAAAAATATTTTCACCTGAGATGTCATCACCTAAAACAAAATTTACTGATATAATAATATCTTGAACATTAATTATTTCATCATTATTCACATCACCTTTCAACCCTACAAAGCCAATATCCTCGACAAAAGTATACGATTTATTCCCATCAATTGGTCCATCTATATATGTAATCTTACGCTGTCCCGTTGCTGGATCCATACTTGGCCAATATATTGTCATTCCTTGCGCAGAAAGGTGAGTATTCATACCAAAATGTAGCTGAAGAGGATCCATATTACCATGCCCGCTACCTCCAATAATTTCTCTCATGATATTTTGATCAGGTAAATGTAAAACAACTCTGGCACCAATAGCAGATAAATTCGCTTTTGTTGACCAACCTTCATTAGGTAAT
>MDSV01002982.1_pt1 | contig 11549 bp, 5 predicted proteins | sample 810851 | NCBI WGS metagenome assembly MDSV01 (sample SAMN05326640, study PRJNA326480) | marine metagenome | isolation source: seawater | place: Atlantic Ocean: North East | collected 2012 | reverse complement strand
TTGTTTTACTTCATGAATTCAATACATTATCGGGGAATAATTAATATGGCCAAAATTAGAAGCCTGTTTGTGAATCCTTCCCGAGAAGAATGGGCACTAGCGATTGCTAAGTATTTTTTTCCACCTGAAAGAGCAGGGAGTATGATAAGAATAGATGTAAATAAATCTATTTTAGAAAAGATAGCTAGAGAGAATAAGTGGACGATTTCTGATCCAATCTCATCGATTTGTGACGTGTTAACTGCAGGAAGAAATATTCATCAAAAACTATTTTATTCACCTTTTCAACAATTATCAACAAATACTGCTGGGTATCATGATTATATAAAAATCACAAATTCTGATAGTTTAGATTTTCGCTATCACCGTTTTCCTAGAGGAATTGTTGAGTTTTCTTTGGGTATGGTTGTGGCCAATGAGCATTTTTCAAACCAGGATGAGTTTTCAAGAAAAATCAATTATTTTCTTAAATATCGCGGCGGGAGTATGTTTTCTGATTCGAGAATCTCTGAGAACCTAAGGAAATTTCTTGCTTCTTTGGAGATTTGGTGTAAAAGTAATGTTATGGATGTAATATTCCGAATTCCCGATTTTCCTGACCCTACAACAAAATGGGGTGGATGGGGTTACATTGGAAGATTTTATGATCATTTAGAAGTAACTGAAGCAGATAAAAAAATATTTCTTCGATGGATAAATCGAACTCTTGAGGATAATCCAGATATTGATCTTGAAGATTTACAATACGATAGAAGAGATTTACTAGAAAGATCACTCTATTCTTATCACGATCATTTAAGCCCTCGATTGAAGAGTTGGCATGATTCAGGAAGTAAAGAATTAAAAACTAAATTTTGGGAAATAGTAGAGGCATATTTATTCCATTTAACAAATCTCAGAAATAATAGAGCTATTAAACCCAAACCAAGAGATAGTTTTGAAGAATTTGAATTAACTCAAATAAAAGAGAAAAAGAACAAAGTCAGACCAATGATAACAGTTGAATATATTGATGATTGGGGACTAATCAAGTTTGTTAAATTAAATTATTTTTTAGATGAAATTCCTATTGATTCATTATGTTCTGTTTGGCCCCATAAAGAACCTGGTACGAATCTCCCATTAACTGATGGTCTAGCTCATAAAGCACTGACTCAATCTCGTATTACGGTGGATGGTGTAGAACTTATTCAAAATAAAACAGGAATATATCCTATCTGTGTATTGTTGGATGAAGATTTAACACTCAAATCAAGATATATGATTGATGATTCCGAAGTTTTCGTTTCTAAAGATACAGAATTTTCTTTACTTTGTTTCGGTAGCAATGCTTTAGCTGATGGTTTGGAAATAGCTAGGAGGTTAAGTACTTCTCCTGACTTACAATACTCGGATAATTTTTTATTTTTACCAGGTGTATTATCTTCAACTAATCAAACCTCATATTATGATGATTATGATGATTTTCACTCAGAGCATTTGGAGTCTATATTTATCATTCCAAATTTAGTTAGGAATGGACATGCTCCTAGATTAAATGACCCTAAAGAGTTATCTTCTTCTTCCGAGAAACAACTAATTGGTATCAGACATCGGAGAAATTTATCGATATTTCACAATTTCGCTGGACACCCTGAATTAAAAGTCAATCCACCTAGTGATTCTCATCTACAGGGTCAAACGCAAGTTATAGCAAATCAGAATAATAAGTTTAAGATAACTCAAAAAATTATCAATAATAGCGGTATTACAAATGATTTAGAGATGGAATATGAGTATCGAGAACTTCGTATGGATGAAATTTTTTCTAATAACTCTACTAATTCTTTTTCCTTAAAACAGATTATAGATAAAAATGATATTCTAGATGACAATATTCAATCAAATGTGTTAGCGAATTATATTAATCTGACAAAGTCTAATGATATTTCAATCAAAGACAAAGCCGAAGAACACTCAGGAAAGATTTTTCTTAATGATAAACATACTCTTTCTGAAATACTCAGTCTCGAGGCTTCTTTTCCAGATGGCTCAAAAAATAAAAAACTTTGGGAATCTCGCGTTACATCGATTTTAGAAGACTCAACTTTGGAGACTATTAGCCAAATCACTCCTAATTCCGATTCTGATTTTTTGAATGCCAATCCCAAATTAATCCCTGAAGTAGTTAAGAAGAAATTTGATTCAGGAGATTCCCCAAAATCTTTACTAGGTCTTCATAAAATAAGTATCCAAGGGGGGACTAGTCATTCTAAAGATAGATATGGTAGTTATATTGATGATTTAAACCGCATCTATCCAGATACGTTCTTCCGAGAACTGAGTGGAGAGTTAAATAGATTTACTGGAAATATTCCGATTGAGATAGTTGATGCTATAACAAAATTACGTATTAGTAAAAATACAACCTTAGAGGAGAGGATATCTAATCTTAGATTGATGGAATCTCTCAATGATTCTACACCCGAAGCAGTAGCAGCCAAAGAAGAAGCAGCCAAATTAGTTGAAGATTTGATTGGAGAAAAACCATACAACTATTGCCAAACTGAATCTATTCTAAATGAAGCTTTAGGCATTATAGAAAACTATTCTAATCAATATAATCCCACTCTCTCTGAATGGGTTAATACATACAATAATATTAAGAGCAGTATAATTAATTTTGACTTGAGATCTCTGCAATCAACACCCGACCTTGGGATAAGTCCAGGAACTGTATGGGTTTTCCTCTCCAGACAAATGGAATACTCATGGTTCAGTGAATGGAATGATGGAGACAAGGCTGCCCGTTTCAACAATTATTTACTTAAACGAATAAATCGTTTATCCATGCACCCAACAGTGAAAGAGGGACTTCTCTCCAGTTTTCTTAAAGCAACAAGAAGTTCTCAGTTCCGTAATTCGATTATGGGAAGAAATATCCGGTAGGGGTTCAGTAAAAATGTCTCAATTATGGTTCAGAGCAGATTGGTTATTAGAAGCAATATCTGGTAGGGGTAGCGTATCTTATAATGAGATTAAAAAATGGGCTAAATATAAAAGCTCACTTTGGACAGATGAGAATAATCAAAATGTCAGCAGAAACCCTTTGGAAATTCAATATCGAAATAGAGTTCTGAATATCGCTTTGAAAGAGATAGAATCACTCGGCCATATAGATATTTTTTGGGGGGAAAAGGTACAATCAAAACCAATTTCTTGGTATAATGAATGTAATAATTTAAATCGTTGGGTATTACTTGGTTCAAGATGTAAAGATTTTATTAATTATTTGAAATCTTCAAATTCTCTGATAAAAGAAATAGATATTGTAAGAAGACACATAGATTTCAAAGATCAAACAATTAGGAATATTGATAATTCTAATAATTTAAACCTTCATATTAAATTACCCTCAAAAATCTCCTATGAAGGAGAATTACCACCACATTTAGAAGCTATTAATTCTAATATCATTGGTAACTCTAGATTTCCAACATCTTGGAAGATCGTGCAAAGCATTCCGACTAATTTATTAGAAAATATACGTCAGAGAATTATTGATGAGGGAGAACTTACAAAGGTTAGTTTGAACTATCTGAGAGACCAGAAGTGGTTAGACCCCAAGGATAACCAATTCAAGGTTGGACCGCCACCTCAAACCTTTGATTTGAATGAAGTATGTTTGATAAATAATTTTCATGAGATTGGTTATTATAATAGTTATCAGGCAATTCTCAAGACCGATGTCTCTCAAGAATTTGGATTCACTCAGTACAAGAAACTAGAAATTAGTAAGGATGAAGCAGCTTGGTTGTCTTATTATTTATTATTCAAAAATGTTAGAACTTTAGAATTTAATCCATTGAAATATGAACTAAGACATCCCAGTACTTTGAATCTTCCTTTATTAGTCAGAAGAGCGTTGATATTTTGCTCAGGTTTACCTCCTAGAACTGAGATAATTAATTCGAAGGGATATTATATATCTTATACCCAAATTAGTAGTACTATCGCTCTGCGTGTTGCTGAGTTGTTAAATGTTGAACTTGTGATTAATGAGGATTGATTATTATGACAATTAAAGATCCAATAGGAGTTCATAGCGACATTATAGAGAACCTTTTATTGTATTACGATACATCATTTAGCATGAAATTTGATGGTTTAAACGATGAGAGAAACAATCTTCTAAGAATGGAAGGAGAAATGGCTCGAGAACCTTATATTGAATTGCTATTAGATTATGAGAAATCCGATGTTTGCCCCGGCGAGGGGGGCAATCTAAGACAAAAACTAGTTGAGGATTTAGATTTTTCAGAAGATGATGCGACTTATTGCTCCAATATTCTCGCCGCAGGTCTTTTTAAAGATTGGAAATCTAATCAAACGTTGTATCAGCATCAATGGGATATGACAATTAGTGTATTACATGGCTCTCCATCAGTAATCACTTCAGGGACCGGGTCAGGAAAGACTGAATCCTTTCTTTTACCAATCTTGCTCAATCTTCTCAGAGAATCGAGAAATTGGTCTAAAGCCCCCATTCCAAATCCGCCTTGGTGGAATGGAACAAACAAAAGTTATGTCTCTCAAAGAAACACAGTTGATGAGATTGAGTCAGGCCGTCAACCAGGATTACGTGGCATTATCATCTATCCGATGAATGCATTAGTTGAAGATCAATTAGGAAGACTTCGTGATTCTCTAGATACTGATGCTGTTTTGAATGCAATACAAGCCAATGACGGAGGTAGAATATATTTCGGGAGATATACTGGTAAGGCACCAATTTCTGGAGATTCATTTGATGTAAAAACTGTCAAGAAAAGAGAGAAGGAATTGGCTAAATTAATGAAAGAGGTAGAATTATTAAGGAATTCTGTTGAACAAAGCGGAATAACTGATTCGAATATGTTTTCTAAAATCAATGGCTCAGAAATGAGATCGAGATGGGATATGCAACAAACTAGTCCAGATTTATTAATTACAAATATTTCAATGCTTGCGATATTATTAATGAGAAATCAAGAATCTGAAATTATTAATCAAACTAAAGAATATTTAAAAAAGGAAGGTGCTGTTTTTCACTTAGTAATTGATGAATTACATTTATCTCGAGGTTCCTCAGGTACGGAGATTTCTCACTTAATTCGTCTTTTATTAAGCCGTTTAGGACTTTCTCCGGACGATAAAAGACTACGAATAATTGCCTCTAGCGCATCTTTAGAAACTAGTCATGATGTGGGTAATAATCCCTCTAAGGGAAATACATTTTTATCAGATTTTTTCGCTAGAGATTCCACCGATTTTAATGTAATTCCTGGAAAATTACAGTCCATTAGTGGAATCGATCCATTAGATGTGTCTTCTAAAGAGATATTAGATAATTTTGATTGCTTACCTACTGAACCATTTATCGAACGTGTAAATCTTCTTGAACAAGGACATAGAACCCCCCCTCGAGAATGGCTTGAAAGTTGTGCTATGAAATTGACAGGAGAAAAAGTGTCTCTTGAACAGGCCTTTGATTCTAGAAATATTGATTCTAGATTAATCGATGCTGCTAGAATATGTTTGAGAGAAACGAATTCTACTGAGGGTTGGTCAGGAGGACAGTTGGTGGCCCCATCATCTTGGCTTGCTAAAAAATTATTTGATTCTCAAGATATTGCTTTCAGAATCATTTCGCCTCCTTTGACATCTTCTAGTGACCTAATGAAAGCATTTAGAGGGCTGATGATTGCGAAATCCGACCTATCTTCTGCATCTGCACTTAGATGTAGGACACATATTTTACTTAGAAATCCATTAGGATTGTCTAGTACACCTGAAGTTGGTTCACGGCCTATAGGTCAGATTAGACAATTCGATGGGAAAAGTCATTTATCTACTCTTGATAATTTTACAGTAGTTGAAGGTCCAGAGAAAAAGAATCATGACGCAACAAAATATAGTCAAAGGGCTCCTTCAATTGAACAGTTTACTATTGAAAATAAAGAGTTTAATGAAAGCCGTAGGCGTTTGCTAGAGTTACTTTATTGCCAGTTCTGTGGGACAATATTTTACAGTGGATTCCGCGGTGAAAAGATTCGGAAAGATATGTCTGAGTTTCTTCAAAGTGATCCGAAGTTACATGGACTACCAGATTCTCAAATAAAGCAACGGATTGAGGAGAAATCTTATAGTGACTTAATTGTTTTCTGGCCTCATGCAAATCAAGAATCATACCCCTCTAAAGCCATGAAACCATTAATGTTAGACAGAGGCACACCTCCTTCTAAAATTAAACAATTCAGATGGTATCCTGCATCTATGGACAAAGACAATGCAATTGTCACTCATTTTTCTCCAAAGACATCATTCAAAGACATCAAAGCAAATCCTCAATATGAAAATCAAGTACATGGATATCTTTGGGAGCCTACTGGTAAACTGGATATTAATCATAAATCTCGTATAGTTGGATTACCAGGATGTTGTCCACATTGTAAGAAAAAAGGCAGTAAATATGGTCTTTTAAGCCCAATTAGAGCATTTAGACCAGGGACAGCCGAGTCTTCTCAAATAATAGCTAGGAGAATTTTACATAATCTGAGGAAAGATGAATCGTCAAGTCGTCTGGTATCATTTTCTGACACTAGAAGTGGGGCCTCTCAATTGGCAACATCGATTTCTCGTCGTCAGTATACTCAACTTGTTACTGAATTATCTATTCAAATTATAAGAGATTTCGCAATAAATGAACCGAATTTATTATATGAATTAGAAAATGATTCGGAACATTCTATAGAATCAGTAGATTTTTGTGAAAGGTATCCCAGTATAAAGGAATCTTGGAAAGAAAAATTAGATTTCTTTAATCTACCACCGAAAATGCTAGCTAATCCTTTAATTCAGGATACTTTTAAAGAACACAAGGCAATATATGACGAAGTAATCTCAAGGTATGTAGGAGGTAGTAATCCTAGGTTAATTAGGGTGTCTTCAATAATTGGCGGTTTGGATAAAAATATTCCTAAAACCCTAATTGTAAATAATGATGACCAAGGAATCTTATTTAGCAGTCTTCTTTCTCTCGGAGTGAATCCTGGGGGAATTGGTCCTGCAAATACTACAGAAGATGCAAGAAAGGGCGAAACACTTCAGATATACGATGCAGAGGATAAATCTGTTGAATCTTGGACAAAAGGGATTCAATGGGATTCATCTCCTCCGAAAATAGATGTTACTAAAACAGGGATTCTAAAACAGACAATGGAATCCCAGTTAAGAAGGTCGTTTATGGATATTTTTGCAGCTGGTCATAACACTCTTGAAGATTTGGCAATCGGTAAATTTACGATAGGTTCAGATACATCCAAGAAACTTACAAATATAATTTCTAATCACAGTCTTAATATTTCTGAAGATATTTTCCAAAATATAATTGAATCTTCTCTGAGAATTATACTTGAAAGATATAGATATGAGCCTAAAATAAATAATTCCAAAGAAATGGATACATTGAAGCCGGAAGTCAAGAAATTTCTTGAAAAAGTTTCTGAAAAACTAAAAATAGAATCAGAACTTTTAATTAATGCTGTAATAGAAGTCATTGAAGTCGAAGAGGCCCATAAAGGATTGATTATCCGCCCTCATGTTTGGATTAGAGTTTCAGAAGATAATGACCCAGTCTGGAAATGTCAAATTTGTGGTAAAATACATATCCATTATTCAGCGGGTGTTTGTACTAGATGTCTTTCTGATTTAGAAACTAAACATGATATTTTAGTTAAAAAGGTCGGATTAAGAAATCGTATCCTTGTATCTTCCAAGGAAAAATCTTCTGTACAGAAATTATGGGCGATGGAACTTACAGGGCAGACTGATGACCAGAAAACCCGTCAAAGAAAATTCAAGGGTGCTTTTATAGACGGAGAAAGCAGTTTAGCTGAATCAATAGATTTATTGAGCGTAACGACCACTATGGAAGTCGGTGTTGACATTGGAGGCTTGTCCGCGGTCCATTTAGCAAATATGCCGCCTGCTAGGTATAATTATCAGCAAAGAGTAGGGAGAGCAGGTAGAAGAGGACAGGTTCACTCAATCGCATTATCTTTTTGTAGAGATTCAAGCCATGATGTTCACCATTTTTCTAGCCCTATGGAAATGCTTTCATCACCTTCACCAGTACCTAATTTAACTATTAATCGTCCTAATATTCTACTCAGGATGTTAAACAAAGAGGTGTTATTCAATGCATTCAACTATGCTAGAGATTCAGGTATTGTGATATCTCAACCTAAACCTCCAGATACTCATGGAGAATTTGGAACTGCTCATAATTGGAAAAGTAATACAAACGACATAGCCATCATTGTCAGGAATTGGATTAAGGATAATACAGTTGAGATTAATAAAATAGCGAGTATGTTTCTCAGAAATACTGGTATCGATATTAGTTCAGAAGAATTAACTGTTATCGTTCAGAGAGAATTACCTATTTTCTTGGATAATGCAGCAGAAATTCCTGGTGGTGCTTCTGGGATGGCCCAAAGATTAGCAGAAATGGGCAAACTACCCATGTATGGTATGCCCAGTAACTCCAGAGATTTAGTACATAAGTTGAATGGGAAAAAGAACCCTTCTTCAATCAATCGATCACTAAGTCAAGCTATTACTGAGTTCGCACCTGAATCTTTAATTTCTAAAGATCATACATTACATGAACCAGCAGGAATTTCATCTAATTTTGTAAAGTCTGGATATGGCCCCAAAGCAAATTATTATCCTGATGATGATTCTAAAGCATATACAAGAAGAGGGCGCGCGATATTTTGTGATAGATGTAACGTTTTAGTTACCTTATTGCCATTTGATAGTCCAATTGACGATGTAGAATGTGGAGTGTGTGGGGACATAAAAGAAATACAGGGCGACAAAATGCCTGATTATCAGATATTGACCCCTGCAACATTTGTTGTAAAAACTGATTATAGTATTCTCCAAGGACATGGCGTTGGTGATGAGTTTCGTCAAGCAGGCGTGAAAAGTTCGTCATTATCTGGATTATTTTACGAAAGTCGAGAACAGATATTTGATAAATCTCAAAATGAACTCAATAAGCAGTTATCTAAAGTGAATATCGATAAAGATTTTCATACAGAAGGCGAGATATTCAAAGTTAACTTGGGTCCAGAAAAGAATGGTTTTTGCTTAAAAAAACCATCTCTTTTCCTCAAAAACCAGAATAATAATGTATGGCTCCATGCTCCCGATGGTTCAGATGATTCTACCGATTATTGGTCATTTATGGCCCCAAAGATTACCGAGGTCCTCCGTATTAGGCCGCGCAAAACTCCAAAAGGTATAGTATTAGATCCGAGATTAAAGGGTGAAGATTTTACTGATGGAGATACATCCAGAGTTAGATCTTCAATAATTTCTGCGTCCGCCTTAATACAGAGAGTTTATGCTGACTATGCGGATATTGATCCTGGTGAAATTGGAATTGGGAGAGTTCGTAGATGCCACCTTAAAGATGATAATTTCGGTGGAGAAATTATAATTTATGATGATAATGATAACAACGGTTCTGGATTTACTAGTGATTTAAGTGAGAATTTGCTAGAGATTTTTGATAGGTGTCTTAATACTAAGAAAAATTCCTACATTAGTAGTTTATTATCGCCTAAACATTCTAAAAATTGCTCTGAATCCTGTCAGAGTTGTTTACGTAGTTATTCGAATACACGTTCACACGGATTATTAGATTGGAGGCTAGCTATGAGTTATATCAGGTCATTAGTAGAAACTAATTATCGTTGTGGGTTAGACGGTGATTTCTCTTTTAGCGAACTTGAAGACTGGCAACAGATTGCAAAAACATCTGCATATAGAGTTCTAGCAACTAGGAACCCTAATGATGGCTGGTTATACAATTCATTCGAATCTTCTAAATCATCAATATCTATACCAGTAATATCTAGAAAGCCGTCAGAAGGAGAAGGCGAATGCATAATCTTCATTCACCCACTATGGGACCAGTGTTCGCCTTCTGGAATTCTATATGATGCTTATACAGATGCCTTGAATAAATTTGAAAATATAACTTTTGTAGATACCTTTAATGCACTCAGAAGACCCACCTGGGCATTCTTGAACCGTCTGAAACATGATGCCAGGGACTAATATGACTAGTAATCGAATCGATGCTATTTATGTTTCTGAGTTAGCGGAGACACTTTCTGGTGGATGCAGATACAGGCTCTTCCTAAATTCGCCACCTAATAATCAAGATCTTGGCGAAATTATGCCATTATATCCTCAGGCTGTAGTGGGTAAAGTTTTTCATAATGTTTTCAAAGAAATTTCAGATGGTATGCATTTAGATACTGATTTACAATTATTACTTAGGAATAGAACCGAATCATTAGCTGATAATTACTATAATTCCGGTCTTCTTCTAAATGTTCCAAACTTCAAGAGTGCTAAATATGAAAGAGAATTCAGGAATAAAGCGGTAGGACTTGAGGAAAGAAGAGCTAGTGTATCTCAATCATCTAATTCTGAATCTAGAACTATTCATCAATCTGTATTTAGAACGGAAAGAAAATTTGGAAGAGAAATACGTGTAGAGGGTTTTGAAAAATTAGTAGTTGGTATAATTGATGAAGTAAGATACAATAACGATAGAATAGAGATTATTGATGATAAAACAGGTAAGATTGATTTGGATTCTGTCTCTTTGTTCTATCAGAATCAGTTACTAATTTATGCTTTATTATGGGCCGGAAAATGGGGTAAAGATGTAAATTCAGTGGCTATCAGAAATTCTGATGGTGGAATTATTTGGGACAAAGAACTATCAAACTATAATTTCCAGAATCTTACTAATGAAATAAATACAATTCTAAAACAATTTAAAGATATTAGTCAATTTTCAGAGTTAGCAAATCCCAATCACGATAACTGTAATTTTTGTAAACACAGAGTTACTTGTATCCCTCATAGAAAACTAATAAATATAAAAGTCCCCAATCAAGCTTGTTTTTTTTCGGGTACAATTATCAAAGTCTTCCTCTCTCCTGGGTCAAAAATGAAGTTAACCGTTAGGATAGATGAGGATCTATATCAAACTGAAGTCTCCAAAAGTTGTATGCCTCTTAATAATGATGAACTTCCTATAAATGCAGAGTTTCACGCTTTTTATTTAGATAGTAAAAGGCCACGTCAACTTAACCCTAGGAAAAATTCATACAAGGTGATAGCCATAAAGTAAATTTTGGAGAATTAAAATAAAATTATTGTATTAAAAGTGAGTTTTCCCAGTTATTCCCATTCGCACTTGAACTCTTCTTTGAAATGGTAAAATTCGTCGAAAGGGTATTGTTCCCTATACAACCTGTACTCTTCTTCTTCTCTTCTTCTTTCTTGACCTTCATTAACATATATTGCCAAGGCATTTTTCAAGAGAGTTATTATTTCTCTAAAGTTACCACTGTCTATATTATTTTCTTCTTTTTCCATAAAATCGATCGGAAAAGAATTAGTTTATTCCGCCCTTAACATATCGGCGAGTCCACTTC
>MDSV01223293.1_pt1 | contig 11550 bp, 15 predicted proteins | sample 810851 | NCBI WGS metagenome assembly MDSV01 (sample SAMN05326640, study PRJNA326480) | marine metagenome | isolation source: seawater | place: Atlantic Ocean: North East | collected 2012 | reverse complement strand
TTATAGTATTCTTTAATAATTGACTGGGTCGGTAGCTCAATTGGTAGAGCAGGAGCCTTTTAAGCTCAAGGTCGTGGGTTCGATTCCCACCCGACCCACTTAAAAATTAAAAATTTTGTTTTTTTTGGTTTTGCTTTCAATCTTAGTCCAGCCATCTGGAATCAAATCTTTAATATCAAATTCACTTTTTGCGGGCCCAAACCATGTCTCAGGATAATAAACATTTTTATTATTGTTTTTGTTTAACCAAGCACCCCACCAAGAAAAGGACGAATTAGCAATTGCATTATCATTACAAAGTGACATCAAAAATAAATCAATGTGCTCAGGTTCATTTGTTATAAAGTTTACATCAAAGTTTTTAAAAGCCTTTACCTTTTTTGCTCTATTTATATCATCACTAAAAACTAACAAATTCTTTCTTTTATTTATTTCTAAAATATTTTCGTAATAATTTGTTTTAGATAGAAGTGGATGGTGATCTTGAATTTTTCTATAATCTCCATAACGTAAATGAATTGATAGTGAGTCATTTAGTAAAGCATTATATTTTTTATAGATATAATTTAGGATTTCATCAGTTGGTGAAAATGTTTCAAGAATAAGGTTTCTATCACTTTTAAAATAGAGTTCACTTTGAAAGTAGCCATTTAGCCTAACTTTGTTGCTGCTAGGAATATCTGAATAACTAAAATCTGGTTGATGATAATCTAATGCTATTTCGCTTGAATCAACCTCAGATAGATCTAATTTTCTAAATATATTTTCTGTGTAATTTCCGTATTTTTCTTCTTTTAACATTGGAAAGAGGGGTATTAGATTATTTTGATTTGCATAACTGATAACTGTAGCAATTTGAAACATTTGATTAGCAAGTCCATAATAATGAATACCGCCAATTTCTGATGGCCCAACTAATTTACATGTTACAAAATTCATTTGAATAATTAATTTTAAGTTTACTTAAATGTATTTATTTTCTTAAAAATTACTAAGAAAAAAAAGTTTCTATTCAGATTAAAATGTTTTACAGATGAAAAAAGAACTAACTATTTTAATTCCAACATTTAATAGAGAAAATCTTTTAAATAGAGCAATTGAATCTTTATCTCAACAAAATGAGGAAATTAAAATACATTGTATAATTTCAGACAACGCAAGCAAAGACAATACAGGTGAAGTAATATCTAAATGGAAAAATCATAGTAAAAATTTAATTATTTCCTATAAGAAACATTTTCAAGAAATTGAACCATTTCTAAATTGGAAATCAATGATTGAATATATCGATACAGATTATTCAAAGTTCTTGTTTGATGATGATTGGCTAGAAAATGATGCATTGAGCACTATGTTAAATGACATTAATATTCTTAATGCTGACAGCATAATTTACAATACTAATATTTATGCAAAAACAAAAAAATATGTACCTATATCTAATTATTATGATCAACAAGATTTAAAGCTAACAACTCAAAAGGTTATAGATTCAGTTTTAAGAATTTCAAAAGCATTTCCAGTTACACCTTCAGCGGCAATTCAATCTTCTACTCTTTTAAAAAAAGCTATTCAGTTTTCCGAAGTCAACACTGAGTGCACTCAAAAAATTATAGGTAATGATTTAATTATGAATTTTTACCCAGTTTTTGTTGGAAAACACTCTCACTATAAAAACGAAAGTATTGTAAATCTTTGGGGTGGAGAAGATTCAATTACTATCAATACAACGAATGGACGATTGCTAAGTTTCTGTTATTTAAAATCTCTTATATATTTAATTGAAGGAAACGACATATCGTTGAATAAAAATCAAGCTAGAAAAATTAATAATAAAATATTTATTAATAATTTTAGGTCTATTTACGATAAAGAAATAACTAAATTTAATAATTCAGATATTTTCCATTCAAAATTATCTTTAAAAGAAATATTTGAAAAATTTTCTAAGTAACATTAGTTATTACTTAGAAAAAGAAAGTTTAATTAAATTTTTAATAAAATCTAAATTTAATTTGTAGTTAACAAAACGTTTTATTTCATAGTATAAATTATTTTTTGCTAACAAAACGTTTTTAAAATAGTTATCCCCACTAATTTGGTTAAATTTATAAACTTCTTTTTTTAGAAATGCAATTTCTTTACGTGTGTCATGACCTGAAATTCTTATATTATTACCATGTTGATTTTGCTTAGGTATTTTCCATAACTCCATCCTTTCTGGTTGGTATCTATATTTTGTTAAGTAAAAAGAAAAACCACAGATATAAAGTTCCTTTACATCAGAATTTAGTAATTCGTAGATTGTTAAAGCCCCCGTGCTGGGGTTACAGCCAAACAATTCATATTTTTCTTTATAGCTGGGTTTATTAGTTTGATAAAAGGGAACATCTATATTTAGTTGTTTGTAATACGTTTCCACTTCTTCTGTAGAACTATTATCTAATGGATTAAAATTAAACTTGTCTCTAGAACTTACAATAAGTTTTAAATTTTCAATATTTATTCTTTTTAGCATTTCTCTGTAAAAACTAATAGATTGCTCTGATATTGACAGGAATGATATGTCAGTTCTTGATCCATAATCACAAAAATATTTTTTCGAAACACCTAGTTCATTCACTCTTACAACGGTATCAAAAGAATCGATAAATTTTCCCATATCTTTATTAATTAAGTGTGGAGATGGACCTACCAATACAACTCGCTTATTATCTAGATATTCTGATTTCATAAATTTTATAATTATTTATTCATTAAGCATTTCGACAATTTCTACTCTTACTTTGTCAGGATCTAAACAGAAAAAAACTTTAGCAATACCTTCAGACGATAAGACGGGTTTGCTCAGAACAGTAACGTTTTTTGACACTAAGTGTTCGTAGGTAAAATCAGCATCTTCTACTCTAAGTGCAATATGAGGTAAGCCAACATTAATTATAGAAAGATTATATGGTTCAGTTTTATGAGTCGGATATTCTAGAAGTTCCAAGACAGTACCGTCTTCCATTTTAAGCTTGATGAAATGGACTTTTGCATTTTTTAAATTAGTTATTTCATTAATATAGTCACTACTATCCTCAAATTCCTGAATTATTTCAAGCCCCAAAATATCTCTATAAAATACAAGAGATTTATCAATATTCTCAGTAATTATCCCAACGTGTCGAAATCCAACTACATGTTTTTTCACCATTAATTAAGTGTAATATAAAAATTTAGGTTGTTATTATTACATTTATGAGTAATTACGCAGAAATAATTTACCCACCAGACGAAAATAACCAATACCCCCAAAAATTAGCTGAGTATTTATTTAATAGGTTTATGAAGAAATATCAAACTAATGACTATACCCCAAAAATATTAGATATCGGCTGTTCGAGGGGGAATGCTCTAAAAAATTTTGCTAGATTTGGCGATTTAGAATTATACGGTATTGACAGAAGGGAAGAAGAGCACGATGGATTTGTTTTTAAAGAGTGCGATTTGGAAAATGAAAAAATTCCATTTCCAGACAATACTTTTGACATCATATATAACAAATCTGTCTTAGAACATGTGTTTAATGCAGAAAATTTTTTAAGCGAGTCTCTGAGAGTTTTGAAACCAGGAGGAACTTTTATAGGGTTAACTCCAGACTGGGCAGCTCAAAGTCAGATTTTTTGGGATGACTTTACACATGTAAGACCATTTACAAAAAAAGGCTTGAGAGATGGACTTAATATTATTGGTTTTAAAGATGGTAATTGCGAATACTTTTATCAGCTACCATTTACATGGAAGTATCCTAATTTAAAATTTATTCCCAAGATGATAGCTGCAATTACAACTGATTCAATGAAATGGAAAACTAAAGAACATCGCAATACAAAAGATAGAAAATTAATCAGATTTTCAAAAGAAATTATGCTTTTGTCTTACGGCAGTAAATAATTTACTGCCTTAATTAAACCAATTAAATAAATCTTTATGTTTATCGTCAATATAAATATCAGCAGTTGGTTTTCCTAAATATAATTCGTGAAATTTTATATTCCATGTGTTGAGTTGTTGTAAGGTTAGATCTTCCCATATTTCACCAGTTGTAGAACCTCTTGCTGTGTAGAAAATAATTTTATTTCCATCTTCGTAGAGTTTATTAATTTTGGCTATTCTGTCATGAAAAGGGACGGCGTTCATATAATCGCCATCTGTATTTGAACAGATTGTTCCATCTATATCGAAACAATAAATTTTCATTAATTCCAATACCTAAGTTTTTTTGCAACCTCTTTTTCTATTTCTGTAATTTCTTTTACACCAGTTCCATAAACGGTATTAAATTTATTTATCATATCTACAAGCGATTGAAAACCTTTTTTTTCTAAAGAGGCTGCCTGATCGGAGCCATACATAGATCTATCTAAAGTAATGTGTCTTTCTATCGAAACTGCACCTAAACACACGGCCATTACAGATGGAGAAACTGAAGCCTCATGACCTGAGTAACCAATATTTAAGCCGTAACGATCTTTAAGTGTACTTATCATTTTTAGATTTAGATTTTTTTCGCGAGATGGATACTCGGAGTTAGTATGCATCAGAACTAAGGGGCATTCGTGCTTGGAGAATATATCAACTAGTGTATCAATTTGTTCAATTGTACACATTCCTGTTGATGCAAAGGTTGACTTTTGCTCACTCGCTACAAGTTCAACAAATTCTAAATTTGTAGCCATTGCTGAAGCAATTTTATTAACAGGATGTTTATATTTGTTTAAAAACTCTTGGCTTTCAATATCCCAAGCAGACGCAAACCAAATAATTCCAACTTCTTTACAATATCTATCGATTTCATCATATTCTTCCTCATTAAACTCTAATCCAAATTTCTGATCTCTTTGAGTTGTTCCCCAGGGTGATTCACGATAAAGGTCAAGTGACTCTTCTGAATATACAATATCTACACTTCTTTTCTGAAATTTTACAGCATCTACCCCTATCTCTTTGCTAGTATCAATTAATTTTTTTGCGATATCTATATCACCATTATGGTTTATACCAATTTCTGCAGATATAAAAACTTTTGAGCTACCTAAATTAAAATTTTTGTTAAAACAATCCATATCTATATAGTAACTTTTATTAATTCTATTACTATTTAATTATGAATTGTTTAGGAATAATCACAGGAGCTAATGGGCATTTAGCCAAAAATGTAATAAATGTTTTAGATAATTATTGTGATAAAGTTTTTCTTACAGATATCACGTATGACAAAGAACCTATCCAGAAAAATAAATATGAAAAGATTAATTTGGATGTTACGGACGAACAAAGCGTAAAAAGTTTTTTTCAATCGATTGACTATAGTGATTTCAATAAAAGCATTTTGATTAATATGGCTGCGATAGATTATAAAGTTAGTGAAGATGGACCAGAATTTAATTGGAGTATTGAGAATTCTAATATAGATAATTTAAGACAAAGTTTAGATGTTTCTTTGGTAGGTACTTTTTTAGTTAGCAAATATTTCTGTATTAACTCTGTAGAAAAAAATTTAATATCTTATGTGTTAAATTTTGCTTCGGATTTAAGTATTTTGATTTCTGATGACTCTGTTTACAACTCTTTTGACAATCACAAGCCTGTTGATTATGCAATTGCAAAGCACGGATTGTTAGGACTAACAAAATATTTTGCTGTTTATTATGCAAAAAACAATATACGAGTAAATGCAATTTCTCCATCTGGAGTTGCAAACAATCAAAGTAAGGAATTTGTAGAAGCATATAAAAAACTAGCACCTATGAATAGAATGATTGAAGCTCAAGAAATTGAAGGCGCAGTAGATTTTCTGATTTCTGATAAATCGAGTTTTATAACCGGACAAAATATTGTCCTTGATGGGGGAAAATCTCTTTGGTAAATATGAATAATAAAAAAATTATACAGTATCTTGAAGAGTCTTTAAATGTAGCTGAAAAACAGTTTGATATGGTTGATGATTTTATTGATATAGCAGAAAATGTAAAAACGAAAATGGAGAGGGGTGGTATTTTATTTTTTTGTGGAAATGGTGGTTCGGCAGCAGATTCACAACACCTTGCCGCTGAACTTATTGGCAGGTTTAAAAAAAATAGAAAACCACTTAAGTCAGTTGCTTTAACTACTGACACTAGCATCATTACATCTAACGCAAACGATGTAGGATATGACACAATTTTTTCTAGGCAAATTGAGGCACTAGCAAGTGATAGTGATGTACTGATAGGAATTTCAACATCAGGAGAAAGCAAGTCAGTTTTAAATGCAATTATGGAAGCAAAAAAAATTGGATGTCTCACTGTTGGATTTAGCAAAGAAGGGCCAAACTCTCTAAATAATTTGGTAGATTATTCAATAAGAGTACCCTCAAATGAAACAGGAGTAATACAGCAAAGTCATATTACTTTTGGCCAACTTCTTTGTTATTACTTAGAAGAAACCTTAACGTGAATTATTAGTATGTCTAAAACAATTTGTATTATTCCTGCCAGGTCCGGCTCAAAGGGTATTATTGACAAAAATATAATTAATTTAGGTGGGCATCCTTTAATTGCATGGTCTATTAAAGCTGCACTAGAGTCAAAGTTAATTAATCAAGTATATGTTTCAACTGATTCAGAAGACTATAAACAAATTGCAATAAAGTATGGTGCAACTGTTCCATTTTTAAGACCAAGTAATATATCTAAAGACGACTCTACAGATATTGAATTTGTACAGCACTTTCTCAGCTATCTTGAGAGCGAGAATATCATGCCTGAGTTATTAATTCACTTGAGACCAACCACCCCTTTAAGAAATCCAGATGTTATAGATAAAGCAATAAAAACATTTAAGAAGGATCAATATACTTCATTGAGGTCAGTTCATAAGATAAGTACACCTATTGAAAAAATATTTAAACTAAGCAACGGAGTTTTAGGGTCTTTTCTTGATGAAACTAGTGAGCTTGATGAATACAACAAGCCAAGGCAAGAATTTCTTCAAGCGTATGAAGCTAATGGGTATGTTGATATATTAAATACAAACTATATTGGAAAACATAACTTGCTTCATGGAAATAAATGTAAAGGGTTTATTACAAAAAGAACACATGATATAGACGAGGCAGATGATTTTAATGAGCTAGAATATTTTTTAAAGAACAACAAGATAGATATAACTAAGTTAGAAAAATTATGAGTGTATTAAATAATAAGAATTGCTTTTTGTCTGGGGCAACAGGAGGTGTTGGGGAAATATTTGCAGAGAAATTAGCTTCTAAAGGCTGCAACTTATTTCTTACCTCAACTTCAAAAAAGTCACTACAAAGCCTTTGTGATAATATTCAATCTAACTATGATGTAGAGGTATTTTTCGAGAGTTCAGATTTCACCAATACTGAATCGGTTATGAACGTAAGTAAAGTTGCATTAGAAAAGTATGGAAATATTGATGTTTTAGTTAATTCTGCTGGAATATTTCAGCAAAAACCAATAGACGAGACAACAAATGAAGAATTTTTTAATATCCTTAATACAAATCTGTATGCTCCTTATTATTTTGCTAAGACGTTTTCAATTGGAATGAAAGAAAAATCTTGGGGCCGTATAGTAAACATTGGATCATCCTCATCCTATAAAGGTATAGAAAATTCAAGTCTTTATTGTATGTCCAAACATGGTTTAAGTGGTTTATCAAAAGTTTTAGACGAAGAATTAATTAATTATGGTGTTAGAACTCTTGAAATTCAACCTGGTTCAATAAATACAAAAATGGGACAACTTGATGGAACTCAAAATCACGGTACTTTTATAGAGCCTGAAAGTTTAGTTGAGTTTACTTTACATGCACTAGAGTATGACAACAACTTAAAGCTATCAGAGGTTAAAATTTTTAGAACAAAGTATGAATAGATATTCAAAAATAGTATTTTTAGTATTTGCTTATTAAGTAGGCAATTTATGAAACTGGTTAGAAGTCTTCCTGAGAATTATAAAAGTTCTGATAGAGATATATTTCCAAGTTTGGGTAAAGAAATTATATTCAACAAACCAGAGATTAATTCATATAAAAATGTACTACTTTCTAGTTTTAATTTATTTTCAATTAACAATCTTAAGTTTTTAAATAAACTCTCAATGGCTATTGATTTTAATTTAGGTTCAATAAATTTTTCAAAGCAGATGCTTAGTTATATTTTTAAAAATAAAAAAATACGATACCATTCAAATTATGTTTGGATAATAAATGATCATTGTTTTAATTATTATCACTGGACAGCTGAAGCTCTTCCAAGACTTTTGCTACTTAAGCAAAACTCTATTTATGAAAAAGTGTTAATACCTAGTACATGGAAAGAAAGAGATTTTATTTTCGATTCATTAAAATTATTAGGATTTACTTATGAAATTTATAATCCACATTTTCTTAATTTTTTCACTCAAATAACTTCACCCAGTCACTTAGGAAGCACCGGAAATTTTAATCCAAACTATATGAATATTGTTAGAAAGGAACTCAAAGCTGGAAATTCTGAAAATAAAAGATTTTGGATTTTAAGAAAAAAAAATCAATCAAGATACATTAAAAATATTTATAATTTTGAAAAACTTTTAAAAAAATACAATATTGAAAAAGTCTATTCAGATAATTTGGAATACTACCAAGAGATTGAGTTGTTTTCAAAAGCTTCTTTTATTGGAGGAGTACATGGTGCTGGACTGGCAAATATGATATTTATGGACAAAAATTCAAGAGTATTGGAAGTAAAAACTAAAAATGTTGAAAAAAGTAATGCTTTTTATGCAATGGCAGACTCACTAGATTTAAAATATTATTATTTAAGAACGAATTCTAATGAAGATGATGAGGGATTTACTTTAGACCTTGAACAATTAGAAAATGAATTATCAATTGTTTTCAAACAAAGTTAGATTAAAACTTATATTTTGTATATCTATTTAGATACTTTTTTCCTGCACCTTGAAAATGTATGTTAGCAATTTTGACTTTTTTGTTATTAACTATGTCATAAACTAAATTATTTCTGTATATTCTTATTTTACCTTTCTTCATCTCAAAATTATTATTTCCAAAATAACCATTTGAGTAGTTGTAATTATTCATAAAAATGTACTCTTCACTTTTTTTATCATGAAATGGCTCTAAAAGATTCTGTGGTTTTATAAGATTTTGTTCGTACAATAAAAAATATAGTGTCATATCACATATTCCCCCAGGGATATTATTTGATTTGTGATAATTGATTTTATTTTCTATCAAATTAAATTTTGATTTGTTGATATAAATATCTTCATAAAGTTGTGAAAATTTTGAGCAAAATTCTAAATCTATAAGTCCAGCGTGAATTGAACCTGCCATCCCAAATTGTTCTTGATTGGTCGGTATTATATAGGCACTGCCACTGGTGAAATTAAAATCGTTAATCCCAGTAAGCATTACATTATCACTATCTATGTGAAAAACATTTTCTAATTTAAACTTTTTAATAAAAGATTCAATTAATAAAACTCTTTCAAAGCAAAACCACTCAAATTCAAAAGAATTTGTACTGTAATTTACAAAATTATTTCTAAATAATTCTATTTTTTCATTCTTTTGGAATTGATCTATATCAAAAAATTCAACATTTTTATTGATATTTTCCAAAAACCTAACAGAATTATCTCCAATTAAAAAAACATTATTGTATTTAGAAGTAATCTCCAAATTGTGTTTTAGATAAGGCTGATATCCTTTATGTATTATTAAACAAGTTATACCTTTATCATCTATGATCTTATTCATTTATTGTTAATAATTTCTTTTTTAACGAATAGCATATCAGGAAACTTGCTAGTTTCAATTAATTTATAACCATTAAATAAAAGTTGAATAATAATTTTTGTTGCTTTTAAGTATGAAGATAGATTTGTTGTGTGTAATTCATCAAATTCAACAAGTATTTGATTTGGAAAGATTTTGTTTTTAATTAAGTTTGGCAAAACTTGATTTTCAGCACCTTCAATATCTAGTTTTATAAGCTCTAATTCATCAATTTTTTGGTCTTCCATTATTTTTTTTACTGTAATAGTCTCAACCACAATGCTTTTATTTGAATCACTTTCTCCCTTTTGCCAATTTGAGATGCTGTGGCTCACATGTTTAGGGTTTTTTGGAGGATAAAATTTAACAGTTACACCATCTTTTTTATATAAAGCAAAATTTTTAACAATTAGCTGTTTAGTTTCTAGATTTTCTAAATTATAAGACTCTATTTGTTGATTACCACCTTCTATGTAGTCTTTAGTTTTTTTATTACCAACAGAATCTAGTACTTTTTCAAGATGTTTTATTGAGCGTGGAGTAGGATCAACAAGAATAACCTTTCCTCCATACATATTTAAAAACTCTATATCAAATGAAATATCTTCACCACACCCAGCAGAAATAATTGTTTTGTTATTTAATTCTTGAAAATCTATTAAATTCCAACCACCATATTCAGTTCCAAGCCTTTTAGTTTCAAAGCTTTTTTGAAATTTACTTATAGTAAATCTAAAAAATCTAATATAAAAACTTTTAATTAAATTCATACAAAAGCAAACATCCTTTAGTGTTTCTTAAGATTTTTAAATTCAAATTGCAATTCTTTATAAATATATATCATCTTTCTAAATAATGGTAAAGTTTTAAATTCAATATGCTCCAGTGGGGCTTTTACAGTCCAACTTGGATCGATATACTTTTTGTTAAAATGTGAATTAAATAGAATATGATCTGCAGATACAGCTTTATGATTCAAACCATATTTGTGAAGGCTTGAAATTCCTTCTTTTAATTTATATAACCCAATACCTCCAAAAGCACTTTCTACTTGAATTAATTTTTTATTTCTAGGCTGTTTAATTTGTTTTTTAAAAATTAAGAAAATTCTTAAGAAAATTTTTCCAACTTTTAATTTTTTAGCCAGTTTATTAAACTTTATCCATACATCTTCTTCTAGCCAACCGTAAGCTCTTAAAGCAGCTAAGTCATAATAAAATGGCAAAGAAAATGGGAATAGAGCATCAATATCATTATCTTTATTAACACGGGTTAGTATCTTCAGAAAATCATCTGTTGATATTTGTGAAAATAATTCAACATCTAAATCTAAAGGTATATAAAAATCATAAGAAGTTTTTTTATCTTTAATTTTTTTAAGCAGTAAATTTCTGCAATATGCAATTCTCTCAACTCTATTAGTAAGCTTGACTTCCAAATTATTCTCTGTAACTAAATTTATTTCAGAATATTTTTTGTATTTTTCAAGAATAACTTTACTATCATCAATCGAATCTCCTTCTAAAATAAAAATATCAATCAAATCAATTCGACTATCATTTTTTAAATTAATTAAAAAATTTAAATTATTTTCAAGATTATCATCACAATTTTTAACTGGACCTGAAAAAGCTATTTTCATACAAATTAGTTCATTACTCTAAATGTTTGTCCATTTGAATAAATATCAAATTGAATTATGTCTCTGTTTGA
>MDSV01068492.1_pt1 | contig 11550 bp, 20 predicted proteins | sample 810851 | NCBI WGS metagenome assembly MDSV01 (sample SAMN05326640, study PRJNA326480) | marine metagenome | isolation source: seawater | place: Atlantic Ocean: North East | collected 2012 | reverse complement strand
GAAATAAATGATGAGATGGTTACATAATAAATTTTGGAGAGAACATACACCAGAGTGTATGGAATGTGGTTGGAATATGAAACCATTTAAAGATTCTATATTTAGAATTGAATGGATATGTGTTTGGAAGTCTTGTGGATGGGGTACATTTCAAACAACAAATGGAACATTACATTGGTACAGAGAAAAATAAATTAAAAAAAATGAAAAAAAAGCTTGACACATATAGGTTTTTATTAGTATATTTAGGTATAAATAATGAGTGAAAAATTAACAAAAGAAAAGGAAAAAAATAATATGAATAGTATTGTTGTAAAAGTAGAAAAATCTGGTAATAGGTATAATGCTTGGGACTCTAATGGAGTCAAGTATACTTCGTCTATTACTACCGGTGCTCGTAAAAAAGCATTTAACAATGGTATGGCTCTTGAACAAAGGGTCAACAAATCTGGTAAAACATATTGGTGGGCAGTTCCAATGTCTGAATTTGAAAAGACATCTGCTCCTGTATTTGATGTCTCATCTGTGGATGTTCCTACAGACCACGCAGAGATGTTGAATTTTATTCACACTTCTTACAAACTAAAACCACAAGGTTTAGTTATGTCTGAACTCAAGTGGAAATACTTGATTAGGTCTGCCGTAAGAGGTAAAAACATTTTGATGACTGGCCCGGCTGGTTGTGGTAAAACCATGGCTGCTAAGTCACTTGTTAATTCGTTGGATAGACCTGACTTCTATTTCAACATGGGTTCTACTCAAGACCCAAGAGCTACCTTAGTTGGTAATGTTCAGTTTGATAAGAAGAAAGGTACTTACTTTTCTGAGTCTTTATTTGTAAAGGCTATTCAAACACCAAACGCTGTGATTCTTCTTGATGAGTTATCAAGAGCTCATCCAGATGCATGGAACATCTTGATGACCGTTCTTGACCAAGGTCAAAGATACTTGAGACTTGATGAGTCTGATGGTCAAGAAACTATCCCAGTTGCCGAGGGTGTCACATTCGTGGCCACCGCTAACATCGGTAATGAGTATACTTCTACTCGTGTTATGGATAAGGCTCTTATGGATAGATTCACTATCGTTGAGATGGATGTTCTAACTGATGAAGAAGAGTTTGGTTTGTTAAGTTACATGTTTCCACATGTTGACCCAACTTTACTTCAGGCTATCTCTGAGATTTCTCACACTACGAGAATGGAAGCTAAATCAGATAATGGTAAAGTTTCAAGTGGTGTTTCCACGAGAACTTCAGTTGAGATGGCTGGTTTGGTTTACGATGGTTTCGGATTGGATGAGGCTTCTGAAGTTTCTATCTACCCACAATTCATGGATGATGGTGGTGTTGATTCCGAGAGAACTTTTGTAAAACAATTAGTTCAGAAGTTCATGAACGATGGTTCAGATGAGAATCTTTTCAACGAAGACGAGAGTTCTGAGTTCTAAGATTAGTCTCGGATAACGAGACACAAGGTAGGTCGGTTTTTATTCCTTTCTTTCCCGACCTACCTTTATATTTATATAAGAAGGTTATAGAGTATGAATGAAAAAATATTAAAATACAAAGGTGTTGAACCTATACCTAATTCTGAAATATCAGAATTTTTAGAAGGCATAGATTATTCAAAGTGGATGAGAAGAGATTCTGATTGGGTCTTTGATAAATATAAAAATGTCTTTTATGATTGGATTCAACAATCAAACAGAAATCACCTGAAGGGTCTTGAAGAGTTTACACATAAAAAATATTGTTATGGTAGTACTCAATCATTTGATTTATTTTATATACAAAATAAAGACAAAAGATTTAGGATGTTAAAGGGTGATTTTTTTTATCATAAGGCTTGTTTAAGTAAAGGTTTTAAATGGAAATATCTTAAAGATGATTTACAAGAAGGTGATGCATTAATTATTAGTGTACCATTTAGTGATACAGGTAAGACACCTGAAGACCTTGAAAATATTTTATTGAATTGTGATGAATTAAACATACCTGTATTATTAGATATGTGTTATTACACTATTGGAAAAAATATAAATATTGATTTAACACATCCTTGTATAGATACAATAAGTTTTTCTTTATCTAAGTTTGCAGATGGAGTTCAACACTTTAGATGTGGATTAAGATTAAGTAGAACCAATAGAGATGATGGTATTGATTTAATCAATGAGTATCAACAGATATCCAAAATATCTTGTGTAGTTGGATTGTATATCATGGACAATTATCATGTTGATTACAATTGGGATAAGTTTGAAACAAGTTATAATTTAGTATGTAAAGAAAAAGATTTTGAACCAAGTGATACGATAGTAATTGGATTAGGTGGTTCAGACTACGATGAGTTAAATCGTGGAAACTCTAAAAATAGAGTTTGTGTAGCAAATGATGTATGGGAGAAATATAATGGTATATAAGAATATAATAAAAAATGTTCTTGATAGACACAAAGACGGACAAGGTAATATTGGTTCCGATTCTTTTCGTGATATGTTATCAGTTGAAATTTCAAGTAATCTTGAATTAGAAGATGAGAAGAAACAGACCTTATTACAAAAAAGAAGTTATGAGTTTATTCAGAACGAAATGTCTCAAGGTGAAAAAGAACACCAAGACGCATGGTCTCGTGGTAAGGAGGCAAAAGATAATCCACTTAACATTACAATGTGGAAAGGTTGGGATGGTACAGAAGAACCACTATCTCAAGAATACTTAGACCAATGGGAGTGTGACCATTGTGGTGAGAACACACACGAAGTTGAATATGATTACTTAGGTAATAATAGAAATCATTTAGGTTGTGAGTTAAAGGCCGAAGATGACTCTGTTCAAGAAGGTGAACAAATGGAATTGTTTCCTGAATTAGAATCATGGATATATGAATCACCAGATGGTGGTAAGACTATCACTAAAAGAAAAAGTGGTGATGACTATACCAAGAGGATTTTAGTTACAGATTGGGAAGCAGAAAAAGAAAACATAGTTAGGAGATATAACTAATGAATAGTGAAAAGTGGTCAGGTTTTGACAAGTATGTAGTACTGGCTGATAGTTGTAAACATTTATCTGGTGGTTATGAGGGTTTTACTAATCTTCGTGAGGTAATGGAAACACTAACACTCATGTGTAGTAAACAGCAGAACACTTATACTTATAATGGAGAAATGTATGTAAGTAATCTTACTGCAGGTGAAATCGGTAGAATCCAAGATGGATTAGATACTGGTAAGTATGACGCCTCATTTAATATGGTAAGATTAATTACTGCACAATTAGGAATCAAAATCTAAATTAGAGAAACATTGTTTTCTCTTGGTTATGTAACAGGAGAAAAACAATGGGTAAGAAATTAGAGTCTCGTGAGTATCAGGCAGAACTAATTAAAGTTCTTGATGGTGACACGATTGATTGTTGGATTGATTTAGGTTTCAATCTAAAAATTAAAAAACGAATTAGATACATGGGTATTGATACTTGGGAAAGTAGAACTCGTGATTTAGATGAAAAGAAAAAAGGTTTGGCAGCAAAAGCTCGTAATAAGGAATTATTAGAAGGTGGAGTTTTCAAACTTATATCTCATGGTACTGGTAAGTTTGGTAGAGTACTTGGAGAAATCTTTGTATCACCAGATGTAGTTGGAGACCACATTAATGAATGTATATCCAATCCAGAAAGTGCGATTGATTTGTCTGTTGATGGTTGGGTATCAGTTAATGATATCTTAATTGAAGAGGGACATGCATACGATTATCATGGTGGTAAGAAAAAGGATTTTAAAAATGAAATCAAAGAAGAAAAACAAAAAGAAGAAAACGACACAAAGTCTATTTAAAAAAAGAACTGGTATAAATTATCAGAATTGGATACAGGCTTGGGGAGTTACTCTTCAACAGAAAAAAGAAGTCTTTGAAGTTGTAGTACCATACGCTACAAAGACTTCTTCAGTAAGTTATAACAAAATAAAATGGAGTAAGTAAATGAAAAGTGTAAAATACTTTAGTGCAGTTTGGTGTGGGCCATGTAAGGCTTATAAACCAATCATGGAAGAACTAAAATCAGAAGGATATAATATTCAGTTTATAGATATTGATTCAGAAGGTGAGTTAGCACAACAATATAATGTTCGTAGTGTACCTACAACCGTAGTAGAAGAAAATGGAACTGAGACAAATAGATACATAGGTGTACAAACACGAGATACTATTTTGGAATCAATATCATGAAAGTAATAGTTGAGTTTGATTACCCAACAATAGAAGGAATGATATATAAAGATACTAAAGTAAAAGTAGAGGAATCAGAATTTAATTCTAAAAAACATAATGAAAAAGTTAAGGGATTAGATAACATGGGTAAGATAGTATGGATTCCAAAAAAAATATTAAAAAAAATGTAATTTTATAGAACTTCTATATATTTATATATGTAGTAAAGAATTAATGCTCGTATGAGATTAATATACTATAACGATGTATCGCTCTAATGAGGATACGAGTTGAACGATAAGTTAACTAAACAACAAGGAGAAATAAAATGACTAAGTTCGTTGTAAACCACAAAGTTCCTGTAATAGATAGGGACGAATTTCTAACACCCTTTGACAGGATGTTTGACCAAATAATCAATACACAATTCCCACAAATAGAAAAACAAGTAGGTGTAAAACCATATCAAGGTACTGCATATCCAAAAGTAAATGTATATGAGTATGATGATAAAGTTGGTGTTATCGCCGAGATACCAGGTCTTGATAAAAAAGATTTATCAATAGATGTGGAAGATGGTGTTTTAACTATTGCTGGAGATAAACATGGATTGTTTGATGATGATGGAGCAAAAGTAATTCGTAGAGAATTAAAACATTCATCGTTCAAGCGTTCTTTTGAGTTGGGTGAATTATTAAATGGAGACAAAGTAAAGGCATCATTTAAAGCTGGATTACTCTCTATTGAAATACCAAAAATAGAACCAGAGAAACCAAAGAGAACTTCTGTTAAAATTTCCTAAATTAGTCTCTGTAGGAAATGACAGATATTTCGTTCTTGGAACGGCCAAGGTTGATTCTGGTTATTCTCCCGAACATTTGAAATCCTTATATGGATTGGCCGACGCCGTTCTAAGAAATGGTGATGTATATTATATATGCTCTAAATTAATAGAAGTAGAGTTTGAAGAATTAGAAAATCAAGAAACATAAAGATGGTGATTTCTTGTTATCCCACTTAGGTGGGTTGTTGTTTTCCGTATATGAGTGAGAAGTCTGGATGAGTGACCAGACGAAAATCCGATTGAGTAGTAATGGATGATAGAGTAGTTGTAGATACTTTTGAGTTCATATGAATCACCTGACGATGATAAGTTCCAAAGGGAACTTTAGTTGGAGTCAATATAAAGTCATGAGGAGAGTACCCTAACACAAAGTAAAAAACGGATACTATAAGTTAGGTTGGGTTGTAGACCAGAGATTAGTAGTATTCAGTAGTATAGATTTGATATAGTGAATTTATATAAGGAATCAATAAAACATTGGTATTTTCTCACGCCAAAACATACTTATTACATATGAAAGAATTACAAAAGTTACATTCAAGGAAAGTCCGACTAAAACTCAGATACTTACAAACTGAGTTAGAAGAAACTAAATTAATCTACAAAAACTCTTTAGAAAAATTTAACAAAGATTTTAGTGAAGACTTCATAGGTACTACTCAAGAAGAAATTGAGGTAAATAGAAAAGTACAATCAGACCCTTATGAGAAATTAGAAACAGATGTAGATGATGATACAATAAAAGAAGTATATCGTAAAGTGGCTGGTAAAACACATCCTGATAAAGGTGGGGATGAGAAATTATTTAAGATTGCCAACAAGGCAAATAGGAATAAAGATTTCGGTCATCTATTAGAGATGGCAGATGAACTTGGAGTTGATATAAACATTGATGAGAAGTTAGTATACGAAATGAAAAAACAATGTGGTGCAATCATAAAGAACATTGAGATGATGAAAACCACAATGGCATGGACTTGGGTACATTTACCCAATAACCAAAAGAAGACATTTAGAGAATATGTTTTACAACAATTACAAGTTGAATAGATATTTATATAATAATAGAGGTTAATAATGAGAAGAAAAAATGATGTGTTAGATAAGATTTCAGATTTAGATTCTGAGATTGGAAGACTCAAAGATAGAATACCAGTTGATACTAATCCACAATTTGATATATGGTTAAGGATAGTAGACAATTGTATAAAGAAACTTGAGTATCTACAAAATATCGTTGAATTAGAAGACGATGTGTAAATAGGAGAAAATAATGGAACGCTCTAAAAATTTCCATATTTATTTGGGAATCGCAGCGTTACTTATTGCAGGGAGTGCTGGATTCTTTTCAGTATTCGGATTATCTAAATTGTTTGCAGGAGCAGCATTAAGTGTAATCATCATGGCAGGTTCATTAGAATTTGGTAAGTTGGTTACTGCTGCTTTTTTGTATAGATATTGGGATAAAATTAATCTATTCCAAAAAACATATTTAATGACTGCAGTAGTAACATTAGTATTAATCACAAGTGCTGGTATCTTTGGATACTTAAGTAATGCCTACCAAGGTGCAACCGTAACCTTTGAAAAACAATCAAATCAATTGATAGCCTATGAAGATAGGTTAGACCAACTACTTGAAGATAAATCATTCTTGAAAGAAGAATTAGAAGTTCAAGTAAAAGATTTACCTGATAACTATATCACTGCCAAACGAAAACTAAGAGAAGAATATAATCCAAGAATACAATCAGTTAATGATGAGATACTCAGAGTTAAAGGTGAGATTGGTGATTTAAAAGTTGGGTTGGTTGAGACAGGAGTTGATGTAGGGCCAGCCATATATCTTGCCAGAACATTTGATACTGATGTAGATTCAGTAGTGAAGTTCTTTATCTTTATTCTTATCTTTGTGTTTGACCCATTAGCTGTTATGTTAGTGGTAGCATTTAACCAAGCACTTATACTTAGAGAAGAGAATGGTGAAGATTTTGCAAAGCGCAAAGCCACGGAGCAAGGAAGCGCAAACAAATCTTGGTGGAAGTTTTGGGAAATGTATGGTGAGGAAAAAGAAAAAACTCAAGATGACCATTGGAAAGAAATATATTCTCAAGATACTATGATTGATGATAGTGATGATGTTGAAGAATCAGAAGAAGAAAAACTTCAAAGAAAAGATTTAACACCTACCGCGAGAGGTGGTATAAAGAACTAATATATATTATACTTATTAGTAAGAACCCAAGTTATAACTAACCATAAACAATAAGGGGCGTTACTATGAGTAGAAAACGAAAAGTAGAAACTATTACAAAGGTTGTAACTAACCAAGAGTGTCAGAATCATCGTCAGGCACTTTCTCAAATGAAACGAATCAGGTGGAATTTCACACCAAAGACAAGAAACCAACAATATTTTTGGGATGGTATTGATTCCAATACTATTACATTTTGTGTTGGGCCTGCAGGATGTGGTAAAACATATGTTGCTACATATTGGGCACTACAGAATCTTGTAAACAAACACACAAACTATGATGGTATTATTGTTACTAAACCAATGGTTGAGGTTGATGGTGAGAAGTTAGGATTTTTACCTGGTGATATAGATGAGAAAACAGAACCATTTATGCAATCTGTATATTATAATATGGAACAGATAATTGGTAAACAACGATTAGAAGTATTAAGGAAGGCAGGAATAATTAAAGTTATTCCATTAGCTTATATGAGAGGATTAACACTTCAGAATAAAATCGTAATGTTAGACGAGGCACAAAATTCAACACCATCACAAATTAAAACATTTCTTACGAGGATTGGAATGGGTTCTAAGTATATCGTAAGTGGTGATTTACAACAAAGTGATTTAAGAACCAAAACAGACAATGGATTAGAAGATTCTATAAAAAGGTTTACAGGTGTATATGGATGTGGATTTACTCAGTTTGAATTAGAAGATGTTGTTAGACATCCGATAGTTGCAGACTTACTTAATAGATACCAAGATTGGGAAATACCTAATGTAAAGGCAGAAGTAACCTTAAGTAAATGGTTGGAACATCCTACATACGAAATACCTAAAATGGGATATTGGGAAAAAAACTAAAAAAAAAGCTTGACATTTATATATTTTCTTTTGTAGCTTTAACTATGTAAAAAATGTAATATAAAAAGTTTTTAAAAAAAAGCTTGACTTGTATTGTATTTTGTTTGTATATTATGAAGTAAAATAAAGGAGAATTATATGACTTATGTATTTGAAAAAGAAACATCCATGGGAACCTTAGTGGTAGAATATGTTCTATCATCGGTTTCTAACGCTGTTAAGGTCGTTGAAATGACACTTGGTGGTAAGTATCATAGACATAGTTGGATGGGTAAACAAGGTCAATTAGAGTTGATTGACGAGTTAGAGAGGGACTTATTAGATAGGGCCTGTGAGACTGGTATTCACTCACCAATGGTGCAGTTATAATGGGATATAGGAACTTTATAATGAGGAAAAAGATAGGATTATTTCTATATAGATGTGGAGAGTTTTTAACCCTACTCTGGATTTTTTTTGTATTTTGGTTTTTTATGGTACTATTTAATATTTAATGATGATGGAACAAAGTTTAATAGATTATATTATTGAAGTTTTTGATGGTGTCTTGGTAGATGAGTATGGCTGGGAACATTATACCATCAAGGGTAAAACATACGATATTCGTTTTGACCCTTCACGAATTGAGTGGGCATGTGATTGTCCAGCATTTAAATTTCGTAGAAGACACAAGATAAAATATTGTAAACATATTAAGGAAGTGCAGAACAGAAAGTTTGAACAACGAGTTAGACAGGCACAAAGTAGTGGCCGTGCAGGTGCCAGAGTGGTCTAATGGGGTGGATTGCAAATCCATTGTTCGTGAGTTCAAATCTCACCCTGCACTCAAAATTTAGGAAAATAAAATGAGAATTAGTGAATTAGTAACGAGGTTAGAAGAAATAGAAAAAGAAACAAATGGTAAGGCGAGAGATTTGTGTTACGATTTGATTAATGATTTGATTGAGATTGACATTGAAATGAATAAACTAATGCAAGAAGGTAGTAAACATCTTGTAAATCAATTCAAAGAAGATGAAAACTTCGTTAAGTTTCTAATTACAGAAGGTATTAAATCAGGTTCCATTGGGGAATCTTAATAACAAAGGAAAGTTACATGGGTAAATTTGAAGACAATGGTGGTTACTATATTGATGGTGTTCCATATATGGATTGTAAGATTACAGGTGAACCTGTCAAGAATGTAAGTACCGATGCAGTAGAGGTTATTGGTGATAAGGCTCTGAACTCAAGAGTGTATAAAATGTTTCCTGAAACATTTGAGACCAAGATGACACCACAAAGAAAGAAAACAGGTCGTCCTGCTGGTTGGCATTGGATGGCTGAGTTTGTAGATAAAGATGGTAATGTTTTTCACAAGGGTGTGGAACAACCTAAGTTAAAAGGTACATTGAAACCTACTAAGGTTAAACCACCTAAGAAGAAAACTAAACGAAAAACTAAAGACCAGATATTAGTTGCAAAATATAAAGAGAAACAAAAACTCAAAAAAGAATTTAAGAAACAACAAGACTTTTTAAACCATAACATATAGGAGTTATAATGAGACAAAGTGAATTTGTTTATCCTGTTCAAACCAAGGACATGCAAAAGGATAATAGAGACCCAAGGGTTCAAGTTAGTGAACTTTTAAAAGGTGATAAACGATTAAAGGGTGAATCATTTGATGATTACAAAACAAGACTTAAAGTTGAAAAACAACTTACAAAAGATTATTTAAGAGGTTATATTATTGAAAATTAAAAAACTGCTTGACATTCGTAATATATTTTCATATATTAGGAACATGTACTTTTTTTGGTTATATAAAAGACATTTAAAAATGAGAATTGACAAAAATGATTTTGGGAGAAATGAAGAATGGTAAGTAATAAAATTGGTTATGCATGTATTAATATGCAACTTAGTTACCCAACTAAGTATGGTAATCAACCACGAGGAACTGAAAAAATTACTACCAATCGTAGTATGATTCGTAGAACCTTTGATGAGAAGGGTGTTGATTATGCATCAGAAATTTGTTTACAAAATGTAAAAGACCTACATAAGATTGTAGCGTGGAACATTACTAATGGTTATGACTTCTTTCGTATGTCATCAGACATGGCACCTTGGAAGACAGAGTATGATTGGTCAGACTTAAAAGATATTGATGAGATTAAAAAGTGGTTTCATTCAGTTGGTGTTATGTCACATACACATGGTGTTAGATTGACTACACATCCTGGCCCATTCAATGTATTGGTTTCACCACATGACCATGTGATTGAGAATTGTATTAAAGACTTAAGTATCCATGGTGATGAGATGGACTTTATGATGTTAAGTAGAACACCTTACAACAAGATTAACATACATCTTGGTGGTGTCTATGGTGATAAAGAATCTGCTATGGATAGGTTTTGTAAAAACTTTGAACGACTACCTGAAAATGTTCAATCAAGACTTACGGTTGAGAATGATGACAAGGCAAGTATGTATTCTGTTTCTGATTTGTATCATGGTATTTACAAACGAATCGGAATACCTATTGTGTTTGATTACCACCACCACAGATTTTGTAATGGTGGATTGTCAGAACAAGAAGCACTTGAGATGGCAATATCAACATGGGGTGATATCAAACCTGTAGTTCATTATTCTGAGTCTCGTTCAATAGAACAAGAAGATATGAAGATTAGACCACAGGCACATTCAGATTATGTAGTTGATTACATAGATACCTATGGGAATGAAGTTGATATTATGGTTGAGGCAAAACACAAAGAGTTGGCAGTAAACAGATATAGGGAGTTACATGAAACAAGTAATTAATTGTTTAAAACATGATAATCCTTTAATTAATAAAAAACTAAAAGAGGTTTCAGTTGAAGAGGGAAGAACTATTGCAACAGAACTATTTCAAATACTTAACAAAAGAGGAGACGGTATTGGGTTGGCAGCTAATCAAGTGGGAATTGATGCACAAGTGGCCGTTCTCAATGTTATTGAACCTTTGGTTCTCATTAACCCAAAAATCATCCGAAAAGAAAATGAAATAACTTATTATGAGGGTTGTTTAAGTTTTCCAAAAAAGGGTGTTAATACTAAACGATATGAGACTATTGAAGTGACATCGGCTGATGTTGAAGGTTCTATGATATTTAGTGGTGTTGAAACTAATACCGAAGGTAAAGGTAGTTGGGAAAAAAATGATGATAGTGATAGGAATATGAGGTTACTTGAATCTATTTGTGTACAACATGAGATAGACCATTTAAATGGTATAACGATTATGGATAGAAGAATTGAAACAAGTTTTAGACGAGATACGAAAAAGATTGGTCGTAATGAAATTGTTGAACTTAAATTAGATAATGTTATTACGAAAATGAAATATAAGAAAG
>MDSV01249781.1_pt1 | contig 11551 bp, 16 predicted proteins | sample 810851 | NCBI WGS metagenome assembly MDSV01 (sample SAMN05326640, study PRJNA326480) | marine metagenome | isolation source: seawater | place: Atlantic Ocean: North East | collected 2012 | reverse complement strand
CTGGAAAGTGTTCCTTGCTGGAAGTTAGGAACGATTGGTACGGCTGCTGCTGGGGCAGCCAAAAGCAACAACAGCAGGATTTTCACTTGATAGTCAGCTCCTGAATAACTTGGCCAATTGCAGTTGTACCAGCTCCACCTGCAGTGATTGCTAATGCACCATCAGTCGCAATTGTTCCCGCCAGAGTGCCTGCTACACCGCCCGAAGTTGTAGTGTTGCTGCCAAAGATAGGCATAGCTGGTACTACGCCAGCAGTAACAGTTGTTGAAAGCACGGTTGGAACGTCATCACCTTCTATGTACGACTCTGTATATGAAAAGCTGTCACCAGCAGTAGTAATACTGTAAGCACCAGGAGTGTAGCCAAGAGCAGTCCCGGAAGTAAGTGTCCCCAAAGTAGGAGCAGTACCCAAAGTGACGTTAGAGCCAGATACCGCCACTGAAGAAGGTACGCGCGTTGAGATTGATCCCGCTCCATCAACAGTTAGCGAAATTGAAGACTTGATAGCGTGCGTAATGTCTGCCGAAGCAGGACTTATCGCAAAGAATGTTAGGCACGATACAAAGAGAAAACGTCTCATTTGGGTTTAGACGTAGTGGGTGTTTGTTCTGCGATTGTAGGCGGCTCATCTTTTTTCTTGCCATTGGCGCGTTTGATGTTGACGCCAAAGCTGGTCATCGTTCCAGTAAGCAATGATGCAGGGAATGTTGGGTCCATGGCTTTGACATAGCCAAGGTAGTTAAGGCTGAGCATCACAATCGACCATGTAAGAACAGCGAGCTTTACAAAATCCGCCAAAGCTGTTGATTCTGGTTCTTGCTCTTGCTTCGCCTGTTCTTCTGCCATGATGAATTAACGCTATAGGTCGAATGGTGGTTGAAATCTGGGCTGCTGTGGCTGGTGCGTCAATAGGCGTGGCAGCTTCTGGTATCAAAGGTGCCAACCGTGACAACCAGCATGGAAGGGATTCGTTGGTGCGTCTAACCTCAGCTGTCGATAATTTAGCGTCAAGAATGGATGTGCTCCACGCTGATCTGCGCGTAAGGGATCAGGAGTTATTCGCTCGAATCTCAGACCTAGAGCAGAATGTTGCACGACTGGAAGGCCACGCGAATCGGACTTAGACTTTCGGCACATACAGCGCTCCCATGGTTTTACTTCTAAAGCCAATCCTGTTCAGCTTTATCAAGTCAAAGGCTGTAAAACAGCTACTACTTGACTGCTTGATTAAGATCAGCGAGCAAACTGACAACCAGTTGGACGATGTGGCTTGCAAGTATGTGCAGGATTTATTGTTTCCAGAGGCTCGCGTTGAAAAATAAATGTGGGTTTGGTTCGTAGTTGTGGCCCTATCGTTGCTGCCGTTCTTCCATTGGTTTCGTGGCACTCCTCACCAACTTGCCGCTATTAAAGAGCTTGAGGACTCCTTGCCTGAGGAGTTACTTGAAGACGATGCCGCCTGGTTTGATGCGTGGAAAGCATCAGGCATTGATCAAGAAATCTATACGCCTTATTTCAGCCAGCTCGATAACGCCAGTGGTCAGGGCTACCGAGAGTGCTTCAGTTCAGCAGCAGCAATGGTTGCCGCAGCGTATCGGCGTGTTGGAACGGATGATGAATACAATCAAATCCGTGAAAGGTTTGGCCCGTCAACAGTTGTTGGAGCGCAAATCGAAACTCTGAAAAGCTTGGGTTTGAATGTTGAGTTTCGGATTGACGGTGATGCCGAAATGATTGAGATGGAAATTGAAATGGGAAGACCTGTCTTGGTTGGTTGGTTACATAAAGGTGATTTGTCGCAAGGTGAACGACCACAATGCGACAGCGGCAACTGCGGTCACTGGTCTTTGATTACTGGTTATAGGGGAAAGAACAGTAATGATCCACGCTGGGTCATGCAAGATCCCCGTGGCAAGCCTGATCTAGTACAAGGAGGTCACTTGAGTCCTGCAGGAGGGGAGCAAGTTGAGGTAAGGCGATCTGAATTTAGTCCGCGCTGGGAAGTTGACGGTGTTGGAACGGGCTGGGTGATTCTTGTAGATGAGAGCTAAGGTACGTTTTTGTCTGTAAGGCGTGGCAGTTCTGTGTGACTGGGAGATTCGATCTCATTGCGAAGGCGGTCAGATGGTGTGGCCTTTCAATCCAGAACTAATCAATCCAGCCAGCTTGGATGTAGTGCTTGGCGATTTTTTGATGGCTGAGTCTCCAACACACAAAGACTTGTTCCGGGTAGACATCACAAAAGCGACAAAGGATGATCCGTACTGGCTTTCGCCCGGCAGCTTTTGCTTGGCTGAGACACGTGAGTGCTTTAATCTCCCCAATGACATCTCCGCTCAGTTTGTACTCAAGTCAAGCCGTGCCAGAGAGGGCCTTAATCATCTTCTTGCTGGTTGGTGCGATCCAGGCTGGCACGGAAGCAAACTGACGCTTGAGCTAAAGAACGAACGTCGTTACCATGATTTGCCTTTGTATCCAGGGCTCAAGATTGGGCAGATGGTATTTCACGTAATGAATAACGTTCCGGTGCATAGTTACGCGCTCACAGGCAATTACAACAATCATTTGACGGTGATGCCAAGCGTTGTATGAACTGGGGTTATATCACCGCTTTTTGGACAACAGTGGTCATGAACTGTGTTCAGCCTGTGAATTGGGAAGCTTGCTTACCAGTGCAGGACTGGTTATTTCCCGCTATAGGTGATTACATACGTTTTAAGACGGAGGAACCGTATGCTTCCGAGAAACGAATCTTACGGTCCATCCATGGAGTGGATGGTAGTCACGCAAAGCCTTGAAGAAGAGCTGTCGTTGGAACGGAGTATTAGGGAGATTGAAGACTGCGACAACATTGATGTGTTGTCACAGCTTTGTGTTGCCATGGCACGCCAGCACTGGCATCAAGGCAAACTGCTTAAACAGGCGGTTGGTCACATCGCCTTGATGGATGCTGTGCTTTCTGGCGCAGAAAAGACTGCCTAATAGCTTTTTCAAGCGTGGTCAGTTTTGGGTTGGGCTCATGTAGCGTCGCTTTTACACGTGCCTTTGCCGCATCAATGTTGTCCTGCGGTCTTGTAGCCCAGTTCTGATTAGTCATTTTCAGACGAGTTAAGTAGCTCTGCTTCAATTTGAAATAAAGTTTTTAAGTGCCTTGCAGCGTCTAAAGCCATACTTTTATCCCTGTAACTACAGGCGTCTTCTACAAAAGGGGTAAATAAGCAAACCTGTCTAGGGTTTCTGTAAAAAGCAGCCAGGTACAAGGGATCATCCTGGTGCGTCTTCAGTAAATACCGCATATCAAGATTCAGCTGTGCTTTGATCGGCAGCTGCTTTCTTACTGACTCGACCAGCTACACGGTTTTCTATTGAAGTTTTCCAGGTAGCTTTGTCTTTATCTAACGCCTCTGTATAGGTTGTAGTTCCGCAGTCTTCCTCTATGCGCTCGTACAAAACATCTCGAATCCACGCAGTAGCGCGAACCTCTTCTTTTTTAGCCAAAAACTGCAGCAGCTCCGCTCGATGCGGGTCTAACAGTATCTGAAAGTAAGTTTTGTTGCCGTGCCGTAAAGCCATTAACTCTAGACTACTACAACTACACTACCACGTAGCTGGAGAATCGACCTTCTTTTTCCACGCATTTGTTTGAGCACGACGAGAGCGGGCACGCTGCTTTGTGCAACCTGCCCTAACTTCCCTGGCACGTTCTAAGAACATGGCTGCTCTTTGCAAATCACCCGTAACTGCGGTTTGAATTGCTTTGTTTAGACGTTCCATCACTATTTGTCTGCCTGTACGCGGCATCCATCGCCCCTGTTAGATGTGTGTAATACGTTAGCCCGTTAGGGCTTAGGCAGCACCATCCCTTAGCTGTGGAAAAAACGCGTGGCATCAGTGGGTCTCCATCCAAGTTTTGCCAATGGACACCTCAGCTAATGCGGGGATGTCCCCCAACCACTTGGCTTCAGCCTCCTCCATCACTTGTTTTAGACAAGCGGCCCACTCTTCGGCTGCCTCTTCCCGAACTAGAAGCAAAATTTCATCGTGCACTGCGGCTGCAATCCGCACTGTCTCTTCACCTGCCTCATGCACCAAGGGCCAAAGCTTGCCAAGGGCGCACTTAAGGATGGCAGCGCCAGCCCCCTGGATCGGTGTATTGCACCTCACCGTCAGCCGATTCATATCACCTTGTAGATACCGCCGCATACCAGAAACCGGAATCCGAGTCTCCGCCCACTTATCGCCTTCAGTTTCCTGTGACTCCTTTGCCATTTCTCTTTGCCATCTGCCAATACCCGCAAAAGCGTCCAGCCAGTCATTACGAATTTCAGCAGCACGCTCAACCGTCATGGTGATACCTGTACCACCGGCATAGTTACGCAACCCCTTCGCCCCTGAACCGTAGAGCAAACCAAAGTTTGCAGACTTAGCTATCTGCCTGCTGCACCCAATAGTGTCGGCGGTAACGGTGTGAAGATCTTCACCACGCTGGAACGCAGAAATCATCCGTTTATCCTTTGCAATAGCAGCTGCAAGTCTTAGCTCCATCTGACCAAAGTCAGCGTCTACTAAGAGGTAACCTTCCGGCGCTTCTACGCACCCACGAAACTGTGGGTCACGAGGAATCTGCTGATTGTTCGGTTTAATACAGGACATCCTTCCCGACTCCGCACCAAGCTGCATGTAGCTGGCACGTACAAAACCATCAGCATCCATTTTTTCTTGAATGGAGTTGATCATTTGACGACGTTTGTCTGCCCTTTTCCACTCCAGATAAATTTGAACAACCTCATGGTCTGCGGCATAAGCCCGTAAAGCTTGTCGTGCAGCACTAGGTTTACCGTTTGCGTCTTTAGGTGTCTCACCTAAAAGATCACCTAATTTTTCTAGCAGTTGCTTTGGGCTGTTGAGGTTGAACCCTTTGTACCTTTTAGTGCCATCGCGAATCTTGCCCTCATCCTTGGCGCGTAAATTAAAGGTACCGTCTTCGTCTCTAGGTAACTTTTTACCTTCGGGAAGAGCATAGTCCAGCTGAAGGATAAAGTCTTTCTCTAGGGCTTTTATATCTACCTGATAATCTTCTTTTCGTTGCTGAAGATTAGCGGCGTTCCAGGGTAAACCCGTGCGCCACATTTGAGCCATAGCAGGCAAGGCACGACACTCCAGTGAATACGCTTTTGTAAGCCTATTTATTCTTATTTTATGGTCTAATATCTCATCTAGATTCATCAAAGCAACGACATCATTAGCAGCGTAATCCAACTGTTCATCGGATAAATCACCGCTCCAGTCAGATCTCTGCTGTTCTTTAGAAAGCTCTGTGTCTAGATAACGTTTGACGACGTTCGCAAGTCCATGCTTCGGGAAAGGCATCCCGTTTGTGAGAAGTCGGCTGGCCAACATTGAGCAGCGCACCCACCCATGCGGATAGATGTCATGCTCTTGCAGCCACCCAAGATCGAATACAGCGTTATGGGCAAGCCAGTATCGGACTGGACTGCAGAAGAAGCGGCGCAACTTAGTCCACTCGCTTTTATCAAGGTCAAAGCAATCAATTAGAACAACGGTATTACGGGCACCAGAGCCAAGCTGCAGCAACCTCAACTTCCCACGCTCAGGCTGCAGCTGGAGCGTTTCAGTGTCAAAGCAAACTGATGTGGCGGTCTCGATCTTGTCGAGATGCTGGATTCCGTGAAAGACTTGAGCAGACATGTGTAGCGTCGTGCGGCTTTATAAATGTAGCACACTACTTAAAGCTGATGCGGTCCAGGAGCGGGAAATAGTCTAAATCGTACGGGGTTATTACAGCGACATCAATCCCAAAATGCAGAGCAGCGGCAACCTGGCTTTGAAACTCTGTATGACCATCTTCGTCATCTTGGTACGCCACTTGTTCCACAGCTAGAGCCTTGTTGTCTGGGTCGTAACTTGTGAAACGTGCGAAGGCTAGAGTATTAGGATCTTTTTCCGAATATTCCATCTGATAGTAAGAAAAATTCACATTGTCTCTCACGCTGGGGTACCGCCTAATAGAGCTATGGCCTTGTTTAAAACACCAGCGTGCAACACAACTAAGAAGCCAATTCATTAAAAACAATGGCCACAACGTTTTCTAGTTGTCTTTTATCTAAGCCATTGCCTGTTCTACGCCTTACTAGGCTTACCAAGGTGTGGAAATCTTTGGGGCCGTAGTCCCCAACATCTTTAGTTTCTCTCGGAACAAGCCTGTCTCGTATAAACTGAGCCCTTGATATATGTTTAAGCCCGGCTTCTTTATCCACCTGGGCTAGAACTTCTTCGGGAATGCGAAATGTGATTTCTTTCATTAAAGGTACTCATTGTAAAAGGCACTGCCAGGTCCATATTTAGACACGATCTCTGGAAACGCATCCAAAAGCCTGGAGCGATTACGAGGATCAGCCAGCATTGCCGCTTCAGCCAGTTTACTAAGAAACGCACCACCGTAATGCTGCGCTGTCTTAATACTGCATCGAACTTGTTTTTCGGTCACAGCTTTGTGAACACTGTGAATAATGTAGCACTCTATGAGTACTTGGTCAACCCTTGCTCATCCCGAAGGCGCAAAGATTCTTTCCACCCCACGGGCGGCTCTGGGATTTTCCAAAGCCCAACCAAACAACGCTCCCAGTGAAGGACGCGTTGCTTGTCTGTTGCCCTGGGGTCAGAGAGGCAGGGATACATAACTCAATCCCAGAACGTAAAACCGGCATCAGTGTCATTACCCCTATGTCTGTGATCAGGCGCGTCAAAAGCCTTATCCGTTCCAGGGGAAGGGTTCTTAACGACAATCGGCTTTGTCAAAAGGTCGGGTTTTGTCAAAAGGTCAGGGGCTGGGGGGCTTTTGACAATTTCAGGCTTTTGACAATTTGAATTGTCGTTTATACCCGTTCCAGGAGAAGGGGTTTGACTTTTAACACACCCTTCCACTGACACCCCACGTGCGCGACGAGTAAACCCACCTGGAACGTGTGTACCAATCGCCTGCCAGTAATTGGGCGCACGTCCTTTAAGCACCAAATCCGTCGGAGGATCACAGCGCTCAATCAACTCCTGCGCCTCCAGCTTCTCCAGGCTGTACTTGATAGCCCGCTTGCGGTGCTCGCCTCCCACACCAGCGTGATCAACAAAACCCTGGATCGACCAAGGCTTCCTATCTGCCCGCATTTCGCGCAGCAGCGAAAGCATGTACTCGGTTGGCCCGTTTAAGTGGTTTTCCTTTGGCTCGGGAACAGGCTCAATCTTGTACGTGTAATCAGGCAGCAGGCTGAAGACCATGCGCTGTCCCTCACGGTCATCCCTGGACTTTTCAATCGTCACAATCCTGCTGTTAAACGCGAGGCCCAACTCAGCCAAAGCCTTGTTATCAAGCTTCTGCATGTTCCAGGTCTCATCAACCGCAGCCTTAATGGCACTGGTTCCCCGGAACCCGCCATTGCGGTTGTTGTGGTGGATCACGATGATCGAGCACGCCGGAAAATCCTTCCCATTGCGCCGCGCAAGCCTCTTCAAGGGCAACGCATACTCCCTTCGGTTCTCCTCATAAGGGTTGGAGTCGTTACAGCCGTCCAGGCTGTCAATAACCACCAAGCCGTACTCGTTCTCCTTCTGGATCTTGCAGAACCTGCGGTACCACTGCATGTCCCACTCAGCGACCACATCAACGCCTGACTCCACGCCAATCAGATTGAACTGCCTGCGCGTAATCCGCTCACTCTGATCACCGTTCAGCCAAAGGCACTTAGCCCTTGGAACGTCCATCATTCCGCCGTGAACGTTGAAGGGCCGCCCTTGGCTGATGTGCTTACACAGCGTCTGACACATTGCCGACTTACCTGTGCCCCCATCAGCGTGGACAAGCAACAACCAAGGCTTAGGAAGCAAACCCGGGATCGTGTACTCGAAAGGTGTGTCGTCCAAATCATTCACATCCGCAGGTTTACAGCCCTTATTGCGCTCAAAGGTCAGGTGCGAATCGATCAAGCGATCAATAGCCGCCGCCCCTTCCCTGGAACGTCCACCTTCACTGGCCAGGATTGTCTTCGCCTGATCGGCATAGGCCGGGTTGTCATAGGTCTCTTCAATCTCAAGACCACGAGCAACTAACTCTTCTGGTCCGAGGAAGTCGAGCTTGAACTTCGTCGGCGTCGCATCGATGTCCGCCACCAGCTGTGCAAGACCGTCCCTTTGAAATCGCTTCCGTTCGGGGTCCGCCGCATCAGCCAGGTTGATCAAGCTTCCAAAGCCCAAGCCACCTCCTTGGAACCCAGCTGCCCACCGATCAGCGCAAGGATTTTTACCGCTCTCCCATTCATGGGAATACTCGGCATCCCGTCGGCTCCACTCTTCCCAGAGCTTCAAACCATCCTGGTTCGGCAGCTCGCTATTGAGCATCGCGCCGATCTCCCACCAAAAACGCTCGCTAAAAGCACCACGAGGCTCGATAACACTCAGGCAACTCTGCCCAATAGCAATCTTCTCCTCCCTGGAACGGTTAGCAAAACGCGTATCCCGCAGCTTCCGGCCAGTGTCTTTCTGGTTGACCTTGCGGTACTGCTCCCGCATCCGCTCTAGGAGCCATTCAGGGGCCTCAGGAAGAGCATTCACATCCCCATGGAACGTGTACTCACCCTGGTCCTTGTAAGCGCCGCATAGAACGCCCTGAGCACCCCAAAGAACTTCCCAGCCTTCATGCTTTGCAGCAGCGTGGCTCAGCGAAGCAACCCTTAAGCGGTCTTCCTCTGGAACGACAAACAAAAACTTCGCCGCGTTCTTCTTGGTTGACCTAACGCAAGGCGCTTTCTCCAAGTCAGCGCCCCATTTCTCTTCAATGGCACCAAGGTTGCGGTCAACGTCAAAGATGACCAAGCCACCCGAGCGAGTGCCGCTGTAAACACCAACCGCCTTAAAGGTTTCGGGACTGTCGCTTATGTAATTGGCTGTGCATTCAGGAGAAAGATCTTCTTTTGAAGCACGACCAAGGGGTGATTTACCGCAAGCAATCTTCCCGTTAGGAAGTGTTACACCAGCGGCATAAATCGGAGCCGTTGCCCAAGTCTTAGGCAACGTGCGGACAAAATCAGCAAGAATCATCTGCTACAGTGAGAGTGTTAAGTCAGTTGTCAAACCACCCCAGCAGCCATTCCCGGCTCTGGGGTTTTTTGATTCTACCGCACTTGACGCTTCACGTCACCCTGCTACAATAAACAAGCACCGGGCAACACGCCCACAGCAACTTTCTACATGCCATTCATCTCAGACAAGAACAAATCTGCCGCCTCTGGCGGTGGTGGCGGCGGTTATCTCAACCCCTCCAAAATCCAGTCCGGCGGCAATGTCCGTTTTGCTCTTCTGGACGACCAGCCCCTTGAGTTTTTCGAGTGCTGGGGCGAAAGCTCTGAAGGCATCAAGCCTTTCCGTTTTGCTGAAGACCCAAGCCCTGAAGACATCGAAGAAGAAATGGGCACTGACTTCAAGCGCCGTCTTAACCGCGAAGGCACTGCACCTGAAAAGGTGAAGTTTGCAATTGCCGTGCCTGTCTACAACTACGACACCAGCTCAGTTCAGATCATGCAGCTCGGTCAAAAGAGCCTGATCAACGAACTCGATTCAGTCAGCCAAATGGAGGACTACGCCGACCTACTTGCCTGGGACTTTGTCCTCGGTAAAGAAGGCGTCGGCTTAGAAACCCGCTACAGCTTGCGCCCTGCACCACGCAAAAAAGGCGCACAGGCCGACATCGAAACTGCCTGGACCGAATCCCGTGACAGCGGCTTCGACATCAGCCGCCTACTGACCGGAGACAATCCGTTCAAAGCAGGTTGATCTAAAACCCAACAGTTTCCGGGGTGCACCAAGTGTGCACCCCTTTTTAATGAGTAGTCATAAGTATCTATAAGTGTCTACGAACAGCAACAACAACCCTGGGTCATTCTTGGAACAATAAAAATGTAGAACAAGCCAAACATGTACCTAGGGTTATAATGAATCTATTAACGATCTTTGTATGGCAAATTTGAGTCCTCAAAGTATTTGGACCTGTGATAGCGGGCAGATTCGTGTAACACCTGAAGGTCAGCCAAGTGTATTCGACATGATCAAGACGCTTGGCGGGCAGAAAAACCCTTGGAAATGTTGGGATCGTCTTGTTGAAGCCCATCCCGAAGTCCTAGCAAAATGTCAGGACTTCCGATTTACGGGGCAAGGGCAGCGCGTAACCCCAGTAGCGAAAAGCAAAGAGGCCGCTTTTTACATCCTTGGCCTTTTACCTGGAACGGCTGGACGCAGCTACCGCGAACAAGCGGCAAAGTTGTTTACTGCTTTTTTAGATAATCCGTCTTCTGTTGCAGCTGCCGCCATTGAGCGGATGACTGAAGATGAGCAAGAGCGTTTAGAGGCAAGACTAAAAGGAAAAAGAACTAGACATACATTCACAGATGTACTGAAAACCTACGGAGTAGTTAGAGAGGGGTACGCACATTGCACTAACGCAATATATGTACCTACTTTAGGAAGTGACGCACGTCAACTAAAAAATAAAATAGCGGAAGAGAAAAATTTAATGCTTAAAAGTGTAAACCCTAGAGATCATTTTACAGTTCAGCAATTAACAGATGTAGAGACAGCTGAACGAGTAGCCGTCGGACAGCTGGAGCGTAATACGGTGGGCGGAAACCCTGGCGTAGAAAGCATTGTCCGTAAATCAGCTGAATACACCCGCAAACTTCTTGACGGAGATATTGATATTCCTGGCATTGTCTAGTTATGCAGTTTATACGCGCTAAACTTACTCAAAGCATTTCCCAAAATGGTACAAAAACACTACGAGAAGCCTATGCCTGAGACGGTTACCACAATTTTGGAAGATGGAAGAGTCTCAGTTTCGGTGGGACACTTCACGGGAATTGTTAGCTCAATGCACCTGATAGAACCTAAAGCTCACCAACTACAAAAAGCCTGGCTCAAACAACAAGCTGCCTTAATCGATGCAAGCAACTGATTCACAAAACGCACTAGCGGGATTACGCCGCTGGACCCTGGAGCGTGATGACTCTGGTCCGCACCGTGTGTATCGCGATGAGTCCGGCGTGTCTTACGCCTCAGTGACACACATTCTCAAAGAAACCTCACCCCAATGGCAAAAAGATGCACTCGACCGCTGGCTGGAACGCCCAACTGCTCCCATGGAGCGTGATGTTGCTTGCGAGCGCGGCACTCTCGCGCACAATCACGCGGAATATGTCCTCAAGACGGCAGCAAAGCTGGCAAGAAATAGCGCAAACAAGCGAGGAAGCTGGAGGACTGGAGATGACGGCCTGGAACGTGCTCCTAAAGGAATCACTACCTGGGCAATCGAGAAGGCCATTCAAGGGGCTCCTAGAGTCCCCTGGAGCGCCTCTGGGTACGCCCGAGGTCTACGGACTTGGATCGGAGAGAACGTAACGGCCATTCATGCCATCGAATTTTCCATTCATGACCCACGCGGCTGGGCTGGAACGGCTGACGCCTTAATCGACGTAAACGGAACGCTCTGCGT
>MDSV01121455.1_pt1 | contig 11552 bp, 13 predicted proteins | sample 810851 | NCBI WGS metagenome assembly MDSV01 (sample SAMN05326640, study PRJNA326480) | marine metagenome | isolation source: seawater | place: Atlantic Ocean: North East | collected 2012 | reverse complement strand
TTATTCATAAAAAAACTTATTCATAAAATAAATAAGTTTTTTATAAAAAACTTATTTATTTTATGAATAAGTTTTTTTATGTATTATGTATATAAATGGCAAGGAAATCATCCAAAATGAAAAATCCTTTAACAAAAGTTTTGAAAAAATTAGAGAAAAATTCTCTCTTAAAAAGTAAATTTACTTTATATGCTGTATTTTTAGTAACATTGACTGTTGTTCTTTCATATATGTTTAAATCCGATTGGAATTCGTTAGGTGTTTTAATTGCAGTTGGTTTATTGACTAACTTCTTCACTAAAAATATGGTAATAACTTTAGGCACAGCCGTAATTGTTTCATTTCTTATTCGTAAACATGTTTTAAAAATTGAAGGTTTTGAAGAAGAAACAGAAGATGAAGAAACAAAAGAAGGAATGGAGACTGAAGAATTTAAAGAAGGCGCTAGCGGAGACAAAAAAACTTGCTGGAAATACAATAAAAAAACAAAAAAATTTGATTCAACGGGAGAAAAGAAAAAGGATCAATGTGCGGAACCAATGTATTGTTGGGACGATGATTCATCTAACTGCAAAAAACCTAAATCTGGATTTTCCAATAAATCCATCCCATCCAGTAAACCCGCCAAAGTAGATGGTAATGATGATTCTGAAGGTGATAGAATTGATTACTCCACTACTTTAGAACAAGCATATGATAATCTTCAAAATATGTTAGGAACTGATGGTATTAAAGGTTTGACAAATGAAACATCAAAATTAATTAATCAACAAAAGAATTTAATGGATTCAATAAAAGGTATGGGTCCAATGATGGGTCAAGCAAAAGAAATGATGGCAAGTTTACAAGGAATGACGGGTGGTATGGGTGGTATGGGTGGTATGGGTGATATAAAAAAAAATCTTGCATCTTTACAAAATATGGCAAATTTGAATAAGAAAAATGTAAAAAAGTAATTAGTAAAATTATACACAACAATAAAAAAAAGATGAATATATATAATGGCTCGCAAATGCCCACCAGGAGTATTTTGTATTGAAAATACAACAATTGTATTTTTAATAATAATAATAGCATTATTTTTTTTTGTAATGACAAAAACGGTTAATAAAATCTCTCTAATTGATAATAATTATTTATTAAAATATTTAGAACATCCTTTTAGAGATAAATTTCATTTTAATATTTTACCTAAGTTAGGTGCAAGAGCTTCTAATCATCCAGGTGATATTTTATCAAATCCTTATCTTCCTCCTCATAGAGATGGTCATTATTTTCCAAAAGACAGCGGTGATCCACGAGGAATTCCAATAAATATTCCGACACAAGGACCAAGAACACAATGGAAACAAGTAGGAATTTTAACAAGATTAAATGGTGAAGAAACTATTTTACCATTAATGGGTAGACCTTTATACTCAAATAGACAAAAATGGCAATTTTATACTTTAAGCGACAAAAACAATAGTGTAAAGTTACCAATTAGTAAAAATGGAAAAAGCTGCACAGGAAATTATGGATGCGATGAACTTTTTAACGGAGATAGTGTTTTTGTTGAAGGTTATAATGATGCATTTAAAGCAACTATATATGAAAATAATACACCAGAATATATACCCTATATTTAATTTTTAATATTATTTTTTCTTGTGTTTTTCTTGTGTTTTTACAAAATAAAAACACAAGAAAAACACAAGAAAAAATAATATTAAAAATAAAAAAACAAGAAATATAATATTAAAAATTAAAAAAACAATAAAATTAAAATTAAAATAATAAAATGTAATAAAAATATATAAATATAATGATAACTTCTTTGAAAATAAAAGAAAATAATTCATTAGATAATTATAGAAGAGTTTTAGAAAATTATAAACAAAAATTAGAAATATTTAATAATTTAGAAGAAGGTATTAAATTGGGTAAATATAATGAAACAGAACAAACTAATGAAAAAGAACAAACTAATGAAAAAGAAGAAAATAATGAAAAAGAAGAAACTAATGAAACAGAAAAAATTAATGAAAAAGAAGAAATAATTAAAACAGAATGTAGTGAATTAATTATAACCAATGAATATTATATTTTCGAAAATACTTCATTCCAGAAATTGTCTAGGTGGTGGCATTCTGAAGATAGAGAAAAAACATTTAAATATTTAGATAAAGATTTTACAAAAGTAATGAAATTTTTAGATATAATTAAAGAAAAAACAAGCTATTTTAATATTAAAAATCATATTTCTTTATTAAATGATATTAATTTATTTATAAATAAAATAATACCTGGACTATATAATTTAAAAAAAACATATATTGAAGACAAAAAAATGAAAGCTAAAATAGATAGTATTATTTTAGTTTTGATAGATTTTAAAACTGAAATAAAGAAAAAGAAAAAAAGAAATAAAAATAAAGAAAATTTTAAAAATATTTTATTAAAAGCATATGAAGTTTAAATTTATTTATATGATAAATTTAAACATTTTACTAAAATGAGTATATTAAGATGTTTAATTTAAACTTCCATCAATAATATTTATTATAGAAGTGTGTATATCTTTATAAACATCATTAGGACATTTTGTTTTATTAAATGTTATAGCGTTTGAATTTCCATCAATCATCATTAATGTTTCATCAGCTTTACATTCCATTTCCATTGCGTAATCCATTCCTGCCAATGTTTCTCCTTCTCCTTTTCCTTTTTCTTCATCGTTTCCTTCGTCATTTCCTTCGTCCTTTCCTTCATTATTTCCTTCTCCTTTTCGCTGTGCAGCTTTCAAATCCTTTTTGAATTGATTTATAGCATCATTACGATCAATATATTCTCCTGTTATTATATCATTTTTATCATATAAAAAACTGGTGTCATACCATGCGGGAATATAATTAGATGTATTATCAGTTGTATTATCAGATGTATTATCAGTTGTAGTATTAGATGTAGTATCAGATGGAGTTTGTTTGAATACATTTACTAATATATCGTGTATCATTTGGTCATAAGGATTTAGATCATCACGACCACCACCTTTAATAATATATACTTTTCTCTTTTTTTTTGCAATATTTTTTTTTTTATTACGTTTTTTTTTGATTGAACTATTTCTAATATTTATTTTTTTCTTTCTAAAACTATTTTTTTTTTGTCTTTTTTCTTTTTTTTTCTTTTTATATTTTTTTTTTGTTTGAAATTTATTTTTTTTATTTATTAGGTATCTAATCCTATTTTTTGAAAAACCCATATATACTTATATTTAATATATATTAAAATATCTATTAAATAAATCTATAATTAAATTTATATTAAATAATATTATATATATAATGACGGGTCTTTCAACAAAAAGAAAAATACCCATAAATATTGTAAAAAGTGATATAGCAAAACTTTCTACTAATTTAAGTTCTTTTTTATATGATTTTAAAGATAATAATGATTGTAACATAATGAAATTTTTAAAAGGTTCTTTCTTTGTAAATTTAATAAATCAAGATAGTGCATATTTTACAACAATGGGAAAATTAACATCTATATATGCAGTTTGTATTATAGGTGGAATAAATAAATATAATGGAAAAAAACCCGATATAGAAATTATTTTAGTAATGAAAAATAAAAATAATAAACTTTTGTTTATTTTTATTCCTATAAAAATAGGAAACCAGTCATTATGTTCAAAATGGTTTAGTCAATTTTCTTCTTTAGTTAATAAAGATGAGCATTCATTTACTTCAAATGTTAATGGTTGGAATTTTAATGATGTAATTACAAGATGTCCATTTGTTTATTATAATGCAACAGCAGCTAATGTTGATCAGACCTTTAATATGATTTTTTTAACAGAATTTAATACAATTGAACAAAAATATTATGAACAGTTAGAAAAAGCATTTGGTAAAGTTGAACCAGAAAAGGCACCCTGGGAGAAAGGTAATGATGATATGTGGTTAAATAAAGATAATTGGGAAATGCATAAAATATACACTCAACATATATATTATAATTCAAAAGGAACAAAAGATGGTCCGGGATTAGAAGGCATTGATAGTTCTTTACCATTAACGTGTGAAGTTATTAACGATGAAAAGGATGAACCCATTGGAGGAAAAAAAAGATTAGAATGGATAAAGGGAACATTTTCAGGAGTAGATTCTTCTGTAAAAAGTGGATTTTACCTAGTGATGTTAATAATATTACTAATAGGAGCATTGATAGGATTTTATGTTTTTATATTTAAAAATTTAGGTATATTTTTCGGAGGACCAGGTATAATTGGAAGAAATAAAAGTGCCACATAATTAAATTTTTTATAGTTTTAAATTTTTTTTATAGTTTTTTATAAACATTTTTTTTTCAAATGTTTATAAAAAAACTATAAAAAAAATTTGAATTTACAATTTTTCTGCATCATGAAGATTTCCTTGTATTGGTTTAAAATCAGAAGATAAAACGTTTTCATTTGCAACACGAGGTAACATATTGTCAATTACATCTTCTTCAACACTTCTCTTATGTTTTACATTTAAATTTTGCATTTTATGATATTTGGTATTTTCACTATCTAAATATTTCATATTTTTATTTCCAGTCATGTTCATTGAACGCATAACAAGCATATATCCAGCAACAATTGCTAAAACACCAACAAATTTGTTAAATGTTAAAAGTGCGAAAATTAAAATAATAATAACGGTTTTACCAACAATAGTATCAATTAAGTTCGCCATTTGAAAAGGTATTTTTACATCTAAAATTATAAACAATGCCAATAAAACAGCCAAAATAGAATGATGTTTTTCACGTAATAATGATTTCAAAAGTTTATTCATATATCATAAACTTATATAAAAAAATTTATTAAATCTTATAAAATTTATTAAATCTTATAAAATTGATATTTTTAAGATTTAATAAATTTATATAAAAGTTTGTTAAAAAAATATATATATTATGGAAGAGCCTGTTGCTACATATTTTGGAAATAAAGGATATACAATATATAAGGAAAATTTAGAAATCAAAGAACAAGAATTAATTAGAAAAGAATTAACTGTTTCGCCATATGTTCCTAAAAATTCCCCTCAACCACAAGTATTTTTTCCAGTTTATAGAGAATCTGCAAAAAAATTTTATTTACCAAGATTTTATGGGTTTGAAAATTATGGCGAACCAGAAGAAATTCGTGTAAGTGAAGGAAAAAAAATTAATCTAAAATTTGCAGGATCTTTACGTCCAAAACAAGTTCCCGTTGTTGAAAAATATATGGAACATATTAAAACAAATGGATGTGGTTTATTAGCTCTTCATACCGGTTTCGGAAAAACTTGCCTTGGATTAAATATAATATCACGGATAAATCTGAAAACATTAATTATTGTTCATAAAGAGTTTTTATTAAGACAATGGATAGAAAGAATTGAACAATTTTTACCGGATGCACGCGTTGGTCGCATTCAAGCTCAAGTTATTGATGTAGACGATAAAGATATTGTAATATGTATGTTGCAAAGTTTAAGTATGAAAGAATATCCACCAGAGCTATTTAACGAATATGGGTTGACCATAGTTGACGAATGTTTCCCTTTTAAAACAAAAATTCATACGATGAAAGGTCCGATAAATATAGGAAGTCTATACGAAAAATGGAAAAAAAAAGAAGAATTACCAAAAATATTAAGTTTTAATAGAGAAACAAATAAGTTTGAATATAAAAACATGACACACGCGTGGAGAAAAGAAAGAAAAGAGTTAATTAAAATAAAAATGTCAAAAAAAGTAATAAACTGTACACCAGAACATAAAATATTGACTGTAAATGGATATATTGAAGCAAATAAATTAAAGATTGGTGATTTAATTATTTCTAAATATGATAAAACACATATCGACAATATTATATCGCCATGTTTAAATAAAGACCAATTGCAAATAATATATGGTTCATATTTGGGAGATGGTCATATTGGTATTACTAAAAAAAACAGATATAGATTACGTATAATTCACGGTGAAAAACAAAAAGAATATTGTAAATGGAAAGCAAATATGTTTAATATTAAAGAATTGAAATATATTGAAAATAATGGATATTCTCAAAAACCAGCTTATAAGTTTCAAACAAAAATATTTGATTTGCGCGATAATATACCAAAAAATACAAAAATAGTTCCTGATTGGATAATTGATAAAATAGATGCTAAAGGTATAGCTATTTGGTTTATGGATGATGGTAGCACAATGAAAAAAAATAATAAAAGAGGCGACGTAAGTGTTTATTGCACTATTCATTCTAATAATTTTAATTATGAAACTCACGAAAAATTTGTAAAAAAATTTAAAGAATATAACATAGACTGTAAAATAAGTAAAACAAAAAAATATTATTATTTGCGATTTAATAAAGAAAATACACATAAATTAATAAATTTAATTAAACCATACATTCATGAAAGTATGATATATAAAATAAACAATAGAGATGAACAGTATCAATGGTGTAATAAATTTTTAGATTATGGTTTTTTAAAGATAAGTGATATAAATTATTTTGAAAATAAAGGCACATATAGCTGTAATAAGCCATACGTCTATGATATAGAGGTAGAAGACAACCATAATTTCATAATAGGTACTAAAACACCAAAACAATATATAGATGGTCCGGTTGTTTCAAATTGCCACCATATTAGTTCTGAAGTTTTTAGTCGTGCTCTATTTAAAGTGGTAACAAAATATATGTTAGGATTATCGGCTACAGTAAAAAGAAAAGATGGTTTAACACATGTTATTAAAATGTTTTTGGGAGAAATTGTATGTAAAATAGAAAGAAAAGGTGAAGATAAAGTAACTGTTAAAGGAATAAATTATATATGCGATGATGATGAATTTAATAAAGTTGCTTATGATTGGAGAGGAAGAGTTAAATATTCATCAATGATAAAAAAAATTTGCGAATATGAAGATAGAAGTGAATTTATTTTAACAGTTTTAAAAGATATAATAGATAGAGACACAGAAAACAAATCCCAAATAATGGTTTTAGCACATAATAAATCTGTATTAAAATATTTACACGATGCTGTCAAAGAACGTAATTATTCTTCTGTTGGATATTATGTTGGCGGTATGAAGGAAAAAGATTTAAAAATTAGTGAAGGAAAAAAAGTAATTATTGCTACATATGCGATGGCTGAAGAAGGATTAGATATCAAAACATTAACAACATTATTGATGGCTACACCAAGAGTTGATGTAACACAAGCAGTGGGTAGAATTTTGAGAATGAAACACGATAATACAGAAGTATATGATATATTGGACCAACACGCATTGTTTCAAAGACATTGGAAGAAGAGAAGAGCTTTTTATAAAAAGCAAAAATTCAAAATATTAACTACAACAAGTAATGAATATTTAAATGATAAATGGGATTGTATCTTCGATGCTGAAAAGAAAATATCAAAAAATGAAAAAAAAAGAGTAAAAAAATCTAAATCAAAAACAATATATGTGCAAACCGATGATCTAATACAGGGAAAATGCTTAATTGATTTCTAAAATTTTATATAAAACTTAATACATTGTTTTTTGATTACCTCCAGTATAATGATTATATCCATCGCCACAATTTTTATCAGATGCTAAAAATGAATTAGTTCCTAAAATTCTTGCATTATTACCCGTTAAACTGGAATCTATGGAAGAATATGAAATAGAAGAACCGCCTTTTTGCATTGTTTTTCTTGACTTTCTTCTCTTGCGAGATTTTCTCTTTGGCTTTCTCTTGCGCGATTTTCTCTTTGGCTTTCTCTTGCGCGATTTTCTCTTTGGCTTTCTCTTACGCGACTTTCTCTTTGGCTTTCTCTTACGCGACTTTCTCTTTGGCTTTCTCTTGCGCGATTTTCTCTTTGGCTTTCTACCACCACTATTTGTATAGCCATAACTGGATGCTGCTGCATTATTTAATTCATTTAATTGTGCAGAACCACCAGATTGTTTGTTACAAACATTGTAATTTTCATATGAACCATTACCAAAACCCAAACCATTTTCTGCATTTGCTTGTAAAGATTTAAAAGTGGCACCGTAACCGCCTCCATTTTGAGCGCCATTTTGTGCATCACAACCTTTATGTAATACATGTTTATTACCAGTTAGTTGAAAAGCATTATTAGTATTTCCAAGTAATTTACTATCGACAGGCATTATATATATATTACTTATTATTTTCTATTTCTAAAATATCATTAAGATTTGAAATTTTATCATTTACGATTTCTTCTGGTTCCCATACTTTGTGTTTTCTATTAAATACGCATCTAAAAACATATTCTTTTTCTAAATGAATAAATTTGTTTTCGGAAACATTTTCAAATTCTTCTTCGTCATCACTTTCTTCAAGATAATCTAAATTATCATTTTCTTTTATATTTCTAAATAATTTATTCATAAAAACACTTTTTTTATAAGATGAAATTAAACAAATAGAATGTTCAAATATTTTATGACTTTTTAAAGCAGATATGGTATATGTATCTGGTGCAATCATTGGTTTTATTAGAAAGTTTGCATAAATATTATAATTATTTATTTGTTCATTATAAAATATATTTACGTTTTTTGTTAAAAATCTATGTTGAATAGAATATAATTTGTAAGGCGATTGAGATAATAAATTCTTAATTTCTTTATGATTGTTTGTCATATTTGGTAACCCAAATACGATTTGTTCTGAATTGAATGAAATTTGTTTAATTGATTTTAATATTTCATACATTTTTTTTAATTTTTCAAAATTATTACATAAATTTGTATCTTTATTTTTACAATACAAACAATCTTCAATGTTAAAAAATTTATTATTTTTATATTTAAAAATTGTCCCATATAATATTGTTCCCTTTCCTATACATAAATCATCTTTAAAACAACATACACTTGGAGTAATAGATTTTATTTTATTACGTTTTCTATCTATTTCTAAAATAAATAAATAATTTTTATTCTTATAAGTTTTGAACCAAGCAAAATATTTATTACCATAAGGAATAGTTATATAATATTCAATATTGCGGACTTTATTATGAAGTGTTTTTTCATAACAAAGTTCTACGTTAGGAAATTTACTTAGTATAAATTTTTTTTCATTATAATTCATTTTAATAAAATATACATCCATTCATTTATATTCATTTCATAAAGGATTATGAAAAATATAATAAAATATAATAAAATAGTATTAAATTAATAACTAGTAAACGTATTATTTGTATTTTCGCTAAATACATCTCCAACATTTTCTAATTTTGTTGCTGTACTTGTTTTTGAGAGATTTTTTAAATAGTCTTTTAATTCACTTTTCATATTTTCTTTATCTAAAGATTTTTCTTCCGTTTCGTAAATAGCTTTATATTGTTCAGTTGGTTTCCGAATTAAATCTTTTATTTTTGGAACAGTTAAGTTATTTTTGAAATAATTAAAAATATTATGTAAAGTAAAAATTAATAAAAATGATATTATAATTTGTTTTATAATCCAAAAAAACATATTATAATATATTTATATTAACAAATTTTGTATATAACTTATTTCTTCTTTTAAAATATGATCATTTATATTTAATTTTATATTTGAAATAATATAATAATCATGTAACTTATTTTTATAATATTCAATATATAATTTACTTTCTTCATTGATAGAAAAAATATGTTTTTCTATCATTATTTCTTCATAATCATACGGTATTTGATATTTTTCTTCTTTAAAATATTTTTCATATATTTCATAACATAAATCATTTTCATCTAAAAGTTTATAAATTATATCAAAATTATATAATTTATTATTAATAAATTTATATATTCCATTGTTTGTTAATATATTCTTTTCATATGTAACTTTTTTTTTGTATTTATTATCTACTTTTTTCAAATTTTTTTTATTTAAGTTTAAATTTTTTAAATAAATTTTTTTCATAATAATATTATTATTATAAACTATTTAAACCAATTGTTAAAATTATTATAGAAAATGGTAAAATTAATAATAATAAAAAAAACAGGTTCAATTAAATCAAGTAATATTAAATTATCAACACTTGATGATTTATATAAAAAATGTGGGTTTTCATCTAATTCAAATTTCAGTAAGAGACATACTTGGGAAATGGAAAACGAATATTATTCGTTATATTCAAAGGATAATGGTAAAGCAGGTAGTGAAAATAAATTCGAATTACCTCCACCTGTAGATAAAGAATTATATTTTGGAAAAATGGTTTTTTTAAAACATACTAATGAAGAAATTTCATTAGAAACAATTAAAGATTTTGATTTAAAAACATTTGAGAAATTATATAATTTTACATTTGGTGGATTTGATGATATTGAATCATCTGAAGAAGAGTCTGTTGAAGAGGAAGTAGACCCGAAAAATTTAACAAAAGAAGGTTATGATAAATCAGATGGTTTTATTGTTGATGATGATGATTTTGAAGATATTTTATCAAGCGAATCAAATGATTTATCGTGTGATGATGAAGAAACCGATGATGAAGAAAAAAATGATACAGAAGATGATAACGAAATTGACGAAGAAGATGAGACAGATGATGACACAGATAATGACACAGATGATGATTATTTATCAGAAGAAAGTTTTATTAGTGAAGAGGATGACGATGATTATGATGAAGGAAGCGATGATGAAGAAGATGATGAAGGAAGCGATGATGAAGAAGATGATGAAGGAAGCGATGATGAAGAAGATGATGAAGAAGATGATGAAGGAAGCGATGATGAAGAAGATATGAAAGTAGAAGATATTGAATTAGAAGATTAAATAATAAATTGATAACAATTTTAAAATATATTTAAATAATTATAAATATATTTACAAATGAGTATAGAAAATGATAAAATATTTAGAGAAAATGTTATAAATAAATTCAATGAAATGTTTAAAAAAAAAACAGCAACTAATATTGAAAAAGGAATTTATAATTTTACTATAAAACAAGCAAAAAAATTAATAATTGTAAGAAAATGGGAAAATAAATATTTTGTTAATATTTATGTTAATAGATGGAGATCTTTATATTTAAATTTTAAAAACAATAAATCACTTGTAGAAAAAATAAAAACTAAACAAATTAGTGTTAAAGAACTTTCAGAAATGAGACATCAAGAATTATGTCCAGAAAAATGGAAAAAATTAATAGACGCAAAAATTAAAAGAGATAAAAATTTAACTTCAGTAAATCTTTCAGCAGCAACAGACGAATTCAAATGTTATAGATGTAAGAAAAGTAAATGCACATATTATCAATTACAAACTCGGTCTGCAGATGAACCAATGACTACCTTCATAACTTGTTTAGTATGTGGTAACAGATGGAAATGCTAAAAAAATATTAGCATAATATAAATTTAATACAAATTTAAACAAATTTAATATAAAATTCCATATAATTTTATAATATTTTTTAATAAAATAATATTTTTTTTATAAAAAAAATATTATTTTATTAAAAAATATTATAAAAT
>MDSV01108118.1_pt1 | contig 11552 bp, 8 predicted proteins | sample 810851 | NCBI WGS metagenome assembly MDSV01 (sample SAMN05326640, study PRJNA326480) | marine metagenome | isolation source: seawater | place: Atlantic Ocean: North East | collected 2012 | reverse complement strand
TCTTCAGTGTCTTCAACTTCTTCTTCAGTGTCTTCAACTTCTTCTTCAGTGTCTTCAACCTCTTCTTCAGTGTCTTCAACTTCATCAACAACTTCTTCAGCCTCATCTTCAGTTTCCTCAACTTCTTCAACCTCTTCTACTTCTTCAGCCTCTTCAGTTTCTTCAACCTCTACATCAGAATCATCTTCAGCACTTTCAGCGTTTTCTCCTAATAAAGCATTTGATGGAATACTATCAGCATCTAATCCTTTTTCGATAACGTATTTTACTAAAGCTTCAGCTAAATCCATTTCAGAAAAGAAATCTTTTAATTCTTTTCCAGTTTCTTCTTTAACTTTTTTAACATAAGCATTTATTAAAGATTGTGATATATCAGCTATAGGTTTAACTTTGAAAGAATTATCAACCTTCATAACAACAGCTTCTTTAATAGATTTTTCTAATCTATTTTCTTTTTTAGCCTTTTTATAAGACTCATATTTTCTAATATAACCCATATTATTTTTTATTTTTATTATAAACATATATATTAAGTAAAAAAACTAGTTTTTTTACAATATAATTAGAACTAATATACCGCCAGTTACTAACCAACTTCCAATGGCTCTAAACTTCCATTTAATTATTTCTTTATTCTTTATTTTTATTTCTTCATTTTTATTTGAAATTTCCTTATCTGATAAACTTATAATTTTTTGATAGTTTTCTATTTGAATGTTTAAATTTCCTATTTTATCTTTTTTAGTTTCTATGATACTATCTTTTGATGCTATTATATTATCCTTTTTAAGTATAACACTATCTTTGTTAGATATCATAGAACTACATAATGAATCACTTGTTGTGAATATTATAGATTCTTTATTTTGTAATTCTATTATTTTTTTATACTCATCACAAATACTTAATTCATTTAACATAGAATCTATTTTTTGTGCTTGTGATTCAGTGAATATAACTAATTTAGTTCCGTTAGTATCTAAGCTTAATATAGGATAATCTTGTGATTTAACAAGATTTGATATAAAAAACAATATACAAAATAATCTTACTACCATGTTTCTATTTTAATTTTTCTTTTAATGATTTTATTAATTCTTCTCCAGATAAATTTTTTATTTCACTTAATAATTTTTTTATTTCATCATTTACCTTCTTTTTATTTTCAAGAATTTTCTTTCTTTCTTTATTAAGTAAATATTTTTCTTTTTTTAATTTGTTAATTTCTTTTTCCTTTTTTATTATAGAATTATTCATCTTAACTATATCCCTTTCTTTGTTTGATATTATAGTATCATATACGATTAAGTCTTTCACTAAATTTATATTTAAATTTAATATAGAGTCTTTTTGTTCTATTAAAACCTCATTTTCTTTATTTAACAAATCTATACGATAATTATTTTCAGTATTGCATTTGTTCATGAAAAACAAATTGAAAATAATTAATATAATTATAACAATGGGTGTTTTATACTTCGATAATATTTCCATAAAAATTTTAATTTAACTTATATATAAAAAACTAATTGGTTAAAATTAAAATTTTATAATTAATATATAATAACTTATGAAAAAAAATTTAGTAATATTTGATTTTGATCAAACTTTGATGGATACTTTAGGTAAAGAAGAAGGATTAAAGATTTGGAAAGAAAAAACTGGTCAAGATTATCCACATAAAGGATGGTGGGGTAGAAAAGAAAGTTTGGATTTAGATGTTTTTGATATAGAACCAAACGAAGATGTTTTATCCGATTATTATAAACATAAAGAAAATGATGATACTATTTGTTTAGTAACGGGTCGTTTGAAAAAATTAGAAGAATATGTTAAACTAATATTAGATAAACATAATTTAGATTTTAATGGTGGTGTTTATTGTAGAGATGGTGGAAAAGATACTGCTGACTTTAAATTAAAACTTTTTAAAAAAATGATTGATACTGGTGATTATCAAAACGTAACTATCTATGAAGATAGATTTGACCATGTTAAGATATTTCAAGAATGGACTAGAAGTTTAGATATCCCAGGTAAAATAGTATTTGTATGATGGAAACGAAAGAACAAGTAAAATCAAAAGTAGAGGAAATTTTGTCAAAGCCTTATGTTTTATTATTACATAATGATGATTATAATACGTTTGATTGGGTTATAGCTTGTCTAATGAAAATTTGTAATCATGAATATGAACAAGCTGAACAATGTGCTCATTTTGTTCATTTCAGAGGAAAATGTGATGTTAAAAGAGGTGATAGAAAATCAATATCATCTATGAAGTCTAAATTAGATGAAGCTGGACTTTCAGTAACGATGGAAAAATCTTAACAAGTAAAACAAATCTTTTAATATATACTTTATTAAAAGATTTTTTACTTAATGGATGAAAAACTACTAGGAGCTTTAAACAATTTATCTGATGCTTTATCAGAAATAGCTGATCTAATGTCACAAAAGTCATCAGAAAAAGATTCGGATGCTTCTAAAGCTCTGATTGGTGGTGATTTAACCGAACAAATAAACGGTATCAATGAAGGAATAAAATCTATTAAATCTGATACTACAAAAATCTTATCTAATCAAGCTACCATAATGGGTATGGCCAAAGAAAAGGGTGATAAAGATGATATTGCCGCTAAAGTTGGTGGTGATAAGAATAGACAGGATATGATTAAAGATGGTTTGTCTACTATATTACTTATTGGTGTTGCTGTGGTGGCTCTTGGTGCTGCTTTTAATTTAATTGGTGATGTTGATTTTGGATCCGTTATAGCTTTGTCTATTGCTATACCTATACTTGCACTTTCCTTTATGAAGGTAAATGAAAAAATGAAAGAAAGTAAATTCGACCCAAAGAAAGATGGTATAAATCTTCTCCTAACAATGTTAGGAATATCATTAGCAGTAGTAGCTACTTCATATTTATTGGGATTGGTTAAACCAGTTGGGTTAGCTCAATTAGGAACAACAGTTTTAATAGCTGGTATGTTTGCCGCTATAGGATTTAGTTTATCTAATATATTAGATGGGTTTAAAGACGTTTCTATAGGTGATGCTTTGAAATCAAGTATGTTAATGCCTTTATTATTTCCAGCGATTGCTTTAGCTATAGTTGGTTCGTCATATTTATTAGGTCAAGTTCAACCAGTTGGGTTAGCTCAGTTATTAACAGCTTTAGCTATATCAGTTTTATTTGTACCACTTGGATTCGCTGCTGGTATGATGTTGGAATCATTTAAAGATATTTCACTTGATACAGCTATTGTTACTATGGCGGCTGTTCCGATTGTAATGGTAGCTTTATCATATGCTATAGTAGAATCATCTAAATTTTTATCAGGTGTTGAAACAATTGGATTGGGTCAATTCATAACATCATTAGCAATATCATTATTATTCATACCATTGGCTTTCGCTGCTGGAACTTTGATTAAAATGACTAAGGGTATTAATATGGAAGACATGGTTACTTTACCTATAACAATGGTTCTTATGTCAGGAGCTGTTATGTTATCTTCACATATATTATCAGAATCTGCTGAAATAGATCCAAGTAAGTTATGGAATTTATTATTAACTGGTGTTACTTTAGCCGCTATAAGTATTGCTTTAGGTGGTGCTATGGTTTTAATGAATAAAATGGGTAAAACAACCGATTATCTTATGGGTGGTTTAGCTACTTTAATAGTAGCTGGAACTATAATGGTTTCATCACATATATTAGCATTAGGTAACTATGATGAATATCCATCAACCGATTGGGCTGCTGGTGTTGGTCTAAGTATGTTATCTTTTGGTTTATCTACATTAGCATTTGGTTTGGCTATACTAGCTACTGGTGGAATTGGTCTTGTGGCTATCGCTGCTGGTGGGTTAGCTACTTTAATAGTGGCTGGTTCTATAATGGCTTCTTCTCATATATTAGCGGGTGGTGATTATGGTTCTTATCCTCCTGTTGAATGGGCTGCTGGTGTTGGTTTAAGTATGTTAAGTTTCGGTCTTCCGATATTAGCATTAGGTACCGCTATATTATTAAGTGCTGGTCTTGGTCTTTTAGCTGTATATGCTGGAGCTGAGGCAGTTACAACAATCGCTCAAGCAATAGCAGATTCTTCACATATATTATCTAGTGGTAGTTATAGTGGTGGTCCATCTTTAGATTGGGCTACATCTACGGCTTTATTGTTGGCGGCATTTGCTCCAGCAGTTGTTTTATTAGGAACTTTATCAGCTATACCATTTGTAGGTGGTGCTATATTAGAATCTGGTTCTGATGCAGTTTTAGGAATAGCTAGAACTATTGTTGGTGCTGCTGATATATTAGCTAGTGGTAATTTCACTGGTGGTCCAACAAAAGATTGGGCTGAAGGAATAGCTATTTCACTTGGTGCTTTCGCTCCGATATATAAAATGTTACTACTTAGTGGAGCTATGTCTGCTTTATTCGGTGGTGGTGTTTCTCCTGATGATTTTGCTAATGCTATAGATACTGTTACTAATGGTATAGTAAAGGCTGCTAATTCCTTTTCTAAAGAAACAGTTTTTGAAGGTGGTCCGACTAAAGAATGGGCTGAAGGTGTTGGTGGTGCTATAGGAGCTTTCGCTCCAGTGTATGGTATGTTATTAGAGAATTCTGGATGGTTATCATCTGGTGTTTCTGTTGATGACTTCAAGGCTGCTATAAATACAGTAGCTGAGGGTATAATAGAAGTTTCTGATAAATTCAAAGGAGCTACCTTTGAGGGTGGTCCAAGTGAAGAATGGGCTGCTGGTGTTGGTGGTGCTATAAGTGCTTTTGCTCCTGTTTATAATGCTATAAAAGATGATGTTGATAACTTAGAATATATGAATGAAGGTATATTAGATATGACTGATTCAATAATAGAAGTTGGTAAGAGATTTAGTAAAAACCCTGACATATGGGGATCTTATCCTAATGAAGATTGGGTTAATGGAATAAGAACATCTATTGAAGGTTTTGCTAATATAGTTAGTGGTGAGAATAAAATAGACTTAGATGCTTTTGAAGGTGGTTTAATATCTGATAGTCCTATTGAGAATATAGCCGATGGTATGCATAGTATGGCTGATGCTTATGATAGATTGGGTGATTCTATTGTTAAATTCAATACTTCATTAGATGGTATGAATCTTGAAAAGGTAAATGCTTTCAGAATGTTGACTAATAATATTGCTGTGTTATCAGCTATGGATTCAGATATGTTCAGTGATATGATGGAAGTATTAGAAGAAAACTCTAGTGTTTTCACTGACTTATTAAAACAACAAAGCGCACAAGACAATGCTAAAGTTAGTGTTGGTGGTACATTATCATTGGGTGATGAGAGTTCTCCTTTAGAGGAACAAAATAGAATATTATCAGAGAAGATAGACGCTATGATAGGTTTATTATCTAATATTAATAATAGTAATTCTAGTATAGATGATCATCTTACATCACAAATAGATAAAAATAAAGAATTAATTTAAAACAAAACTTATTTGTATCAATACAATATAATTGATATGAAAAAATATGGGTTGTTTAAAAAAATTAAAATGTTTCTTCAATACAGAAGATCTATTAAAAAAATCAAAGATGATTTAAGAAACCAATTGAATGTAAAAGTAGATAGAGCTTATAGACTTTATACAGTTATAAACATACCAGAAGAAAACTTTGAACCTCCTTATAATACTAGAAAATCGGACATTGATGCTATTTCAGAAAAATTCCTTAAAGAGTATTTTTCTAAACTTCAACCAATTTTAGATAAAGCTGGATTAATGGAGATGTATGTTGTTTATGATATACAAAAGGTTGGTAAATATTCTTATTTACCAATAGTAGGATTTTCATTGTTTAAAACAAATGAAGTTTTTAGAAAGTTATTATTAAGATGGATACCAATAACATTATTGTTGTCTTTAGTTAGTTTTTTCTTATATTATATTTTTTAAAACTTTTATACAATCAATCATATAAATAAAATAAAATAAAAAAATAATTAGTATGTCAGACCAAGGTAAGTATTATGAATTAGACCAAGATGTTGTAGAACATTTTATGAAAATATTTAATTCAAAATCGTTTCCAGTAAATGTTAAATTTCAGTTTATTGGAGTTTCTAAACAAAAAGAATTAATTAAGGTTAAGAAAATAGCCGAAGATTACTCATTTTTAATGAATGATAAAGAAATCTTAGTTTCAGTTAATGAAGATATTTATCACGCTATGGATGATGAGATTTTAGATATATTGTTTGAAACAAGTATTGAATCAATTAATATCAAAATTGATACGGGTAAAATCTCAATAAAAAAACCAACTTTACAAACTTATCCATCTATTGTTAATAAATATGGTGTTAGTAAAGTAGGAAGAGCTTGTCAAGTAGAAGATTTGTATGAAGAACAAAAAGAAGATGAGTTGGAAGTATAATAATAAAAAAATAATTTAATTTTAAATATGAAAAAGGAACAAAAACCAGAAGTAAAATTCAACGAAAAAGGAAATGATTACTTATTATTGGATAGTGAGTATGAGTTAAACTTGGATTCAGTTATTAATAACTTAGAAAGTTATATGTCTGATAATTCAGGGAAAGGTAAATCTGAAGAAGAAAAAGATGATTTATATAAAACTTCTCAAGAAATGTGGAAAGAATATAGAGATGTTTTAACTGAAGCTAAATTCAATTTACACCTTAATAGAAGTCAGTATAAATTATTGTCTGATATTTTGGTTTCTAAATTAGAGTATGATGCTGATACAGTTTTTGTAGCTATTGAAATTTCATCAGCACTTGCAAAAATGAAAGAACATAAATTCACTAGTGATAATGAAGTTTTTCCTTTTAAAGTTAACGCTACTGAATTGACTTATATTTACCATTTGATTTCTAAATGGAAGGTAAAGGGTCTTTCAAACGCAGCTTTCACATTCGCTGAAATTTTACAAAGAATTGGAACAGTAAGTAAGTTGTTTAATTATTATGATAAATGGGCTAAACATTTATCAGAGTATATCCAAGATTGGGTAACTTCTTTTGAAGAGGGTGTTACATTAGAGAGTCAAAAGACTGTTGAGGACACACAAGTAGAAGAAGTTAAATAATTTATAATATCTAATTCAAAGACGATAATTTTTTAATTATCGTCTTTTTTTTGTTTTAATCTATAGGAGTTATAGGTACGAAAGGTCCTATCTTATCTAAGTTTCTTATTTCTTCAGTTAAATCTTTTAACCCTCTTAATTCATAGTTTTTTCTATCACCATAAGTAACACCATATCCATTATCAGATACTATATTAATCGTTATAAAAGGATCTATATTTGAATCAACAGTGAAATTGAACGGTTCTAAATTTTTAGAATTTCTAAATTCTTTAATGTTTTGTACCGGTTCATAATCAATTTCTTTCCATTTAGATATAATTTGCCAATTACTTGGATCATTTGGTGGGATAATACCATTAACTAGATTGTTTGTACCAATATAAACAAAAGCTTCTCTTTTGTAAATAGCAATTTCAGTTTGTGTATATCCTTTATTCATAGACCATTCATCTATATTTTCATATTTTCTAGGATTTTCTATCTTACTATCACTAGTAGCTTCATAAATTTTTGTATAATAGCTAACCTTATCACCTACTTCATATGATTTAAATGGTAACCATTCTTTATATGTTTTATATGTTTTTATTTCAATATTATAAGTATCTGGTAATTCCAATTCCATCCCATTAAATGGTTTTGGTGGGGTTACTAGACCACCTAATGTTTTATCAGTACCTACACCTGGAATTATAGAGAACATAGATATAACGCAATTATAAACAGTTGAACCACTATTTACAGGCATTAAATAAGCTTCATCTAATTTACCAACAATAGGAGTCATATTCTCTCTAATGTTTTTAACATTAACTTTATTTAATTTATGTCTAACTCCATTTATTTGTCTAAAACTAGCAACTCCTAATATATCTTTAATATTATGTGTAAGTGGTATTATATTTCTTTTTAACCAATATTTCAAACCTTGTAGTTTTATTATAACTTCATCTAAAGAATAATTAAGTAAATTGTTTCCTTCTTTATCTGTTATGAAATAAGTTAAATTAAATAGATTTGTAACATCATAATTTTCATTAGGAAACGAACCTTTTATAAAATCATTTTCATTAAAGCCATCAACTGTATTATCAAACACATCTGGTATTTCTACTTTGAATAATTTATGGAAGTTTTCGGATTCTTCGTTTATATTTTCATAATATTCATTTAATTGTAAATCATTATATCCAAAGAAATTTATAGCATTTATAATAGATTTATAAGAACCAATGTATGGGTATATCAAATGTTTAGTTGTTAGTAGTTCTTTTCTTTTAATATTTAAGAAACTCCAATCAATACCACCTTCTTTTATATCATATTCTTTAAATATAAATGTTTCATCAGGTCCTATTAATTTACCTTCATTACCTAATTCGGTTTTATATCTTATATCCTCAACTTCTGTTTGACCATATGTTGTAAATCTACCTATTTCTTTATCTATAACATTTATATTAGTTTTTAAATAAGTTACATCACCAACATTAGGATAATCATTTATTTTAGTAGAATCATCACTGAAGTTTATTGAATATTCAACAGTTATGTATTTACTAAATACATTTATTATTTTATATACAACACCGTTATTTGGTGATAAATATTGATTTTCAAGATTACTAGTATCAGTAAATGTAAAACTTATTAATTGTCCAGGTTTTAATCCTTTTTTAGTAAATGTTTCTGGTGAATTGGTATTTAATTTTACTAGTCCATAAAATTCATTACTATCTTCAACCAATTCAAATGTTATGTCGGTAAATTCATTTGATTCTATATCAATAGAAACATCTTCTTTTTTATAAAGTTGTAGAACAGATCTTAAAGCTCCTTCATTTTTTGATTTAAATCCTAAAAATAATTGTAAAGCTTCTGGTTCAGTAGATATATCATCTTCATCATCTATATAACTTAATGTGTTATCAATTTTATTGAAAACAGTTTGTTGATAAGATGGTTCTTTTAATTTTGTTAAATCAGTATTAGGTTTCTTATTTAAAACAATATCCGTTAATGGTTTAGGTCCAGTATAAACATAATCTCCTGTTTCTGTAAGTTGTTCTCCACTAAAATCATACATGAAAAACTCTGGAACATTATCACTAAACCATTTCCAATAATATTGGACAGGTATATCATCACTAAAGTTTTCTCTAGGTCTTCTAACATAATCTCTAGTTTTTAACCAAAGTTCATCTTTTTGTTCATAATCATCAGATAAAGTTCCATATAAATTTTCACCTACCTTTTCTGATTTTATTTTTTCTGAAGAAATAGTATTAGTTAATTCAACTTGTAATTCAACTATTTCATTTACAGATGGTACTATAGAAAATATAGATTTTCTTCTTGGGTTATAAACTAACTTAGTTGAGCCAGCTCCTAATGTTTCTGTATAAACTACGGTTCCAGTTGTTGGATTAATTACTAATATATTATCAGATACGATAGAAGATAAATAAACATGACCATCATATTGGTTTAAAGCTAGATATCCATAATTACCTGTACTATTAACTTGTGTGGAATCATCTGATAAACTCAATCTAGTATAATCAAACGACTCATCTGATATTTCTAAGTTACCAGTTAAGTTATTAAATATTATATCGTTAAATCCACTATATGTAACCATAATAGATTCTGATACACCACCATTTATTTTCCATAAATTTGTTGATGAATAAACATAAATAGATTCATTAACAGGTTCGTAATAAATATCATATTGAAGACCAGTTATACTTATTGATGATTGTATAATTCTTAAACTACCATCTATTTTAATAACTTGGTCACCTGATGTAGTTACATACATATCTTGTTCAAAGTCATTAAAAACCATATTACCACATCTTACGAATCCAGTTGATATTACTTTATTGGGTGTTGATGTACTTATAGGATTTGATTCATAGAATATCTCTATATCTCCTAAATTTTCATAACTAATATAAATATCACCATTTATTGGATTAATATCTATATCAAAAGCATCATTTGTTAATATTACAGTATTTTCTAAAGTATTAGTAAGTGGATTTATAACTGATAATCTATTTTTTGATAAACAATATAAATAGTTATTTACTGTGTTGAATACTATTTTAATAGAATTGGTATTTGATGGTATTTCTATAGTTTTAACAACATTTCCTGTCCAAGCATCTTGAACAACAACAGCATCACCAAGTGAATATAGATAATCTGAAAGTTGAACATAAATTATATCAACTAAATTATCCGAACCAACGAAAGAGGTTGTGCTGTATGTATTGAATACGTATGTACTAGGATTCCAATTTATACTAAATTCTAAATCATCATACATAAGTTTATCAAAAGGACCACCACTTCCAACTAATGGAACATCAGGAATACAATCTGATTGTCCAAATCCAGTAGTAAATGCTAAAGTAGTAAATGGTGAGTCATTACAAGGATCATCAGTTAATCCCCAAAATGGTCCTTCATAACTTAAATTAATATTATAATCATCCAAGTATTGTATATTATATTCTTGGTTATTCCAAATAAATTCAGTGTTGTTTATTACAACAACCATACCTGTAGCAAAACCAACTTCTTTAAATGAATCTACTGAAGTGTTTGGTAGTTGTATTTGATTTGATGTTATTAATGAACCATGATTACCCTTGAATTTATTTGTTCTAACGTAATTAGATAACCCAGGTAAAGTTGAATTGTCTGTTTTGATAGTATAATCTAATTTTACATCAGCTTCTATTATATCAAATATAAGTAAGTTATTTATATTAGTTACTTTTATTCCAAATCTTAATAATTCTTTACTATATTTATCAGTCCATTTTTCTAAAGTGCTTAAAATATTAGTTTCATCTACATCCATTATAGAATCAATCTCATATATTTCATTATTTATAGTAAATTCTAAATATCTAAAATATTGAGGTTCCGAACCAACTGTATATGGAAATAAAACAGTTGAATGTTCCATGAAATAATCGGCTGTTGTTCCAACTTCTACTTTATTTACTTCAATAGGAACATTAGGATATTCGGTTGTTATAACAATAGCATTATAAAAAACAGATGTAAAGTTTCCTATATATTGAACATCTGAAAGAATACCTAATCTTTTTAATTCTATGTAATGTCTAGTTATCCAATTTCTAAGAGTTCTGTCTATTGTTCTTTCCATATCAATAGAAGTACCACTGAATATATAAGCTACTTCTTCTTGATAAACTTCACCGTTAATAGTAATTATTATACCAAATTCATCAATATCAGTGAATATAATATTTTTTTCAAAATTTTCTGAGATATTATAGTTTAATTCATAATTTAATTCTTCTTTAACTCCTACTAATTTTTCATTTACTCTTTTGGTTTCACTTATTTTATTAGCTATATCTACATTTGTGTGGTAGAAATTAAC
>MDSV01233123.1_pt1 | contig 11553 bp, 12 predicted proteins | sample 810851 | NCBI WGS metagenome assembly MDSV01 (sample SAMN05326640, study PRJNA326480) | marine metagenome | isolation source: seawater | place: Atlantic Ocean: North East | collected 2012 | reverse complement strand
TTTAAATATATACTTAGATAAAGCAAAAAATTTAAAAAAAATTTATAAAAAAAAACTTGTAACAATTAGTTTAAGGGAATCTAGCTATTCAAAATATAGAAATTCAAATAAAAATGAATGGCTGAAAGTATGCAAGTACCTGGAAAAAATTAAAATTCAGCCTATCGTTATTAGAGATTTTGAATTTAATCCAAAAAGAAATAATCCGTTTAAAAAATATGAACTAGCCCCTGAAGCAACATTTAATTTGAACTATAGAGCTGCAATTTATAAAGTTTCTGAACATAATTTTTTTCCTGATGGTGGTTATTTCCCTTTATCTGTACTTCAAAAAAATGCAAATTTATCGAGATGGAAATATGATAAAAATCTTAATAAAAAATCTTATCTTTCTCATTTAGAGGGTTGTGTAGCTGACAAAAGATTTCCTAATAATTACAGATTGGGTGGTAAAAATTACCATATTTTATTAAAAGATGATAATTTTAAAAATATAAAAAAATTTATTGATCAAAATTTAGCTTAGTTTTTTTAAATAACTTTTTATAATTATGAATGTTATTATTTCCATATAAAATTTTAAATAATTCTTTACTAATTTCTTCTTGAGAATTCCAAAATTTAATATCAAAAAAGTAATCCTCTAAGTCTTTATAATTTTTTTTATCTATATCTACTTTATAGTAATGTAAATATTTATTTATTAGGGAATCAAGTTTGTGATGAATATTTTTTTTGTTTTTATGATCAAGTATTAATATTTTACATTTATTGTAGATGGCACTAAAAAATGGACCAGACACTTCACACATAATAAAATCAACTATTTTATAAATTTTTACTAATGATCTTGTTGTGTCTAAATCCACATATAGACCAATTGATTTAAGTTTTTCAACTATATGAGGATATGACGAAACTCTGTCTGGATGTGGTCTTACTATTACATTAAAATTATCTGAGAGTTTTTTTACTTGATTTATCCAATTATCTATACCTTCATCGGGATTTTCAACTTTTGATGATCTATAAGTTGGAAGCCAAAAGATAATCTTTTTATCATTTTTAATATCAAATTCCTTTTTTAATGATTGAAGTAATTCTTTTTTATTAAACATTACATCATATCTGGGATATCCAATAATATGAGTCTTCACATTGTTGTTTGCTAAAATTATTTCTTGATCAATATCACCATGACATAAAAAATTATTGAAAGTTTGTAGTCTACTTATTCCTGGATATAATGGTTTAAGATCATACCCTCTTGGAAAAAGATATCTCTCTTTTCCAATTTTGTAATCTATTTGTCTAAAATCCTTTTTTTCTTTATGGTTAATCTTAAAAAGGTTCCTAATTTTTATGTCAATTTTATAAATTATTCTTTCTAAAAAAAAGTATAATTTAACTAATCTTAATTTAATAAATATTAAATAAAAAAAATTTAAAGGAGGATTGTCACCAGTACTAATTAAAATCTCATATTTTTTATTAAAAAAATAAGCAGATGATAATTTTTTAAGTTTAAAATTAATAAGTTTTTTTTCGCAATCACTGACAATTTTAGCATTCCAAACTTCTCTAAAATCATTGTATAAAATATCTAGATTTGAAATTTCAGCTTTCTTTATAAAATTAATATAATAATCAGTATCTTTAGGATTTGATAAGATTAAACAATTTTTATTCATAAATATTTAAAGAATTATTAGACTGAAAAATTGAGTCAAATATTATTAATGCTTCGTCAACAGTATAATAATGTCTTGTTACACCTGGCCAATTAGATACTTCTTTTCTATCAATAATTTTTGGAATAACCTTAAATGATATTGGTAGCTTAATGTAATTTATTGCTATTAGAACAGTTGATCTGTGAACCCCATCCGATATTAAAGTTAACCATTCATCTTTATCTTTTAATATTTGTCCTGAAATATGTGGGTTATTTTTTAAATCTGGCTTATAACCTTTAGCGATAATAGAACTTAAAACAGATTTATATCTCTCAAACTCAAGTTTTCCCATCTCCATATGTACTGGACCAAAATTTTGATTACCATAAAAAATGTTTTCGTTGAACTTTAAATTATTTTCTTGAGTTTTTCTCAATATATTTTTTTGTTTGTCAATTTCTTCTACTATTTCTTGAAGAGTTTTTTTATAAAATACTTCATCCCAGGGTAAAATATTATTAATATATCTTGCTTTTAAAGAGAATATTTTTGAGTTTTTATATTCTAAAGTTAATGGAAAGAGATCATATATTAAATCTATTTTATAACTTTCGTAATATCTTTCTAAATTACTACTTTGGTATTTTTTAGTCTCATTTTTGTGAATTTTTTTTACTAATTGTACAAATGGATCCTTATAGGGTTTTGATCCACTAAAACTTAAAACTGTGCGTCTAATTTTATTGATATTAATTGAAAAAACTGGAGCAATAAAATTTGGAATAAACCTTAGGATGGTAAGTGACTTTAGTTCCAAAAAATTAAGATTTAAAAAAAATTGGTATTTTCTACAAATGTTAAGATAAAGTACTTTAATGAATAATAATGGACCATACCTTTTAATTAAATTTGAAAACTTTTTAAAATATTTCATTATCTAAATTTTTTTAAAAATTTATTCCAATCTTTTTTAAAAAAAATAGCTTTATCATCTACTACTACATCATAAGAAGGTTTACCAAAATATACTTCATCAAATTTAACATTCCATTTTTTTAATTGTTTTAAAGTTAAATTTTTTGCAAGATTTTCAGCTTTAATTTTATTATTACTTGTTCTTCCCATGAACCTAGCTGTATATAAAATGATTTTATATTTACCTTTATCTAAGGAATTAATTACTTCTATATTTTTTTTAATAGGTTTTGAGTTTTTGTAATTACCTCTAAGTGTTTTACAAATTACTCCATCGATATCAAAACAAATAATTTTTTTTTTCATAGTAATTTTTAGTTTTTATTATATTTTTTAATCAAAATATGCTATCAATAAGTTTAATGATTAAATTTCCTCCAAATAATTATAAGATAAAAAAAAACAATTTTGAAGTTGATTATATTGATACTTTAAATTTAGTTCAAAAAAATTTAGATTTTAAAAAAATATCAAAAATTTCGACTCTTTTCGAAGAAACGATTAAAAATGATAATAACATTTTTATAATTGGCAATGGAGGAAGTGCTGCGGTATCTAATCATTTTGTTTGTGATTTCAATAAAGGACTTAGTAAAATTTCAAATAACAAAAAAGTTAAATTTATCTCGCTAACTAACTCTATTGAAACAATTACAGCTATATCAAATGATGTTAGCTTCAACAAAATATTTTATAATCAATTAGAAAATTTCTACCACAAAGGAGATTTAATTTATATAATGTCCTGTTCCGGAACCTCACCAAACATAATGCATGCTTTAAGATTTTGTAAAAAAAATAATTCAAAAGTAGTATTTGTCACTGGTTTTTTAGAGAGAAAAATAAATTATAAATTTAAGGTATTTATCAATTTAAATTGTAAAAATTATGGAATTTGTGAAGATACTTTCTCCACAATAATGCATATTACTTGCCAAAAATTGAGAATTAAGTATTCAAAATCAAACTTAAAAATACTCTAATTTAATTTTGTATTTTCGACATATCGAAAAAAGTTATCATACATGTTATTAAATTCTAATTTAAAATTCTTAGAATTATAAAAATTTTCAAAAATTAAATTAATTCTATTAAAATTTTTGAATGAATATTCATCTTTAAAACATTTGTAAATCTTAGAGGAATACATCGCGTGGTAGCTTCCACATTTTTTTTCAACATTTTCAATATTTTTAAAAATCCAATTTTTTGGATGATAAATGTGCATCATAAAATAATATTCATATACTTCTTTTTTATTAATATTTATTCTTTTATATTTTGGTAAAATTGATAATATTTTCTTGTATTCTTCAATATTTTTTGGATTAACATTAAATTTATACTCAAAATGTGGATTGTTTATAGATGCATTGACAACTGTTTTACCAAATAATGCATATTCAAATCCAATAGTTCCCATACATGTTAAGACGATATCTATTCCTTCCTTTAATAATTGGTGATGTGATGTTTTTGGATTAATAATTTTAATATTTGGGTATTTTCTTATTATTTCTCTAATTTTTTTATAACTTTCTTTAATAAAATATGGATGTGATTTTAAATACCATTCATATTCATATTTATTAGAAATTTTTCCTAAATATTCTAGCCATTCAAAAAAATCAGGGAAAAAAAATTTTCCAGAAACATGGGGAGAGTCAAATAAACAATGAGTAGCTATCAATACTTTTAATTTATTATTATTATTTAGAACTCTTTTTTTAGATATTGCATTATCAAAAGAAGAGGCTTTTGAATACCACATATCAACACCTACTTTTCCTGAAAATCTTTCTTTAATTCTTTTTTTTGAAATTTTAATTCCTAAATTTTTAACTGAGGTAGTTAACTTGGAATATTTCTTTTTGAAATATTTAAATTCGTTAAATGAAAGTCTATTTTTTTTTGTAAGATTATATATAGTTGAATGATTTGCAATAAAGACTTTGATATTATGATTCATTGCGATTCTTGCTGGTATTGCAAGTGTATAAACCGCATGAGATATAACCACACCATTTACATTATTTTTTTTAAAATATTCAAGCCAATAATAAAATAGAATAATTGAGTCTTTGAAGAAACTAAAAAAATTTGGGTCTTTAATATTAATTGTTTTTTTCTTAAATTTTTTTAGATATGTGTCATAAATTAAATCACCTATCAAAATATTTTGAACTTTTATGTCTAAAATTTTATTTTTTTTATTAATTTTTTTAAAAAAATATATAGCTTTTTTTGTTCCTTTTTCGTTAAGTTGTTTTGATATAATTGGATACATAATTTTATCCACGCCAAATGATTTGTAGACCCCAAAATTTTTTAACTCAAAAAAATTACCTAGATGCCACTTTATCTTACTTTTGAAATCTAATTTTAATTTTTGAGAAATATTTAAATAACCTGGATAAGCTACAATCTTTGATGAAAATTTTTTAGATAAGAAATTGGTAACTATTGAAAAAGCAATATGTAAAGGATGCCAATTATGAAATTCAACTAATATTATACTTTTTTTTTTAATTTTATTTTCATTAAAAATTTTTTTATTAAGTTTTATATAATCACAGGTATTTTTATCAGCAATAATATTATTTATTAATTGACTAAACCAATATAACATTTTTAATTAATTATTATTTGCCGAATTGACTTTCTTTTAAATATTTTTTTCTTTGAAATTTAGCTGGATTTCCAAAGTAAACTTTGTTTTTCAAACAATCTTTATTTACATAAGAGTTTGCACCAATTACAACATTTTCTCCTATTTTAATGTTATGCTTTATTACTGCTGAAATACCAATATATGATAATTTACCCAACATAATATTTCCTCCTGTAGTTACTCCAGGACCTATTGATGAAAAATTATCTAAAAAACTGTCGTGTTCTATTATTGAGCCAGTATTCACCAAACAATTAATTCCAATTTCAGTATTATGATTAACTATACAGCCCGGGGCTACAAAAGTACCTTCTCCAATTTTGGCTTTTTTAGAAATAATCGAATTTTTTGAAATTATTTTTTTCCACTTAAAACTTTTATTATTTTTTTTCATTTCATTAAATATCTTTAATCTAATAAGATTTTCACCTACTCCAAAAACACCTCTTACATTTTTCAACTTTTTTAAATCTGATATACTCATTTTTTTTAATAATTTTTTTCGAAATTTTAATTTTTGCTGCTTTTTCAAATTATCAATATAACCTAATACTTCATAATCTTTAAAATTTTCAATTTCAGCTAATACAACCTTAGCATGGTAACTTGATCCAAATATGACTAAATATAATTTCATCGAGTTAATTAAACTAAATTAAACTAAATTAAAAAACAATGAATTTATACCTCCCGGATCATTGTTTCTAAATTCATTAAAATTTTTTTTTCATTAAAAATTTCTTGAAACTTAATTTCAGCTCTATCAGTCAATTCTTTTGTTTTATTCTTATTAAAACTTTTTATTAATTGATCATAGAAACTTTTAGTGGAATTTATATCGATAAGATTTACATATTCTGAAAATTCTCTAGACAATATATCTTTATTATAGAAAACTGGTTTTCTAAAATAAAAAGCTTCATATAATGGAAAACTGTGACTTCCTATCAAACTTGGAAAAACAATGCCGATTGAATTTTTATACATAAATCTAAGTTGTTCATCTTCAATATAATTCAATAAAGTGATCCTATTTTGCAGATTTTTTTCTTTTATTAAATTTTTTAAATAATTATGATTTCCTTTATCAAAACCTGTACATACTAATGAAATATTTTTTATGTATTTATCAAATTGATAATCTTCAAAAAATTTAATTAAATATTTGTGGTTTTTATGCTCCCAATATTGAGCTGGATATAATAAATAATTTTCAGAAATAGATGAAATATTTCTATTTTCAGTGTTTATTGAACAGATATAGGGAGGAAATTTACTAACTATAATATTATTATCACTTAATTTATAATTTTCTTCAAATTTAAGTTTATTTTCTTTAGTTCCTATTACTATAAACTTAGCATATTTAGCAGCTGAGCTATACGAGTTGTCTCTTGTTTTTCTTACACTAGATTCATGTTCGGGAAGTTCCTCTAATTTTTTTTCTAAATGAGATAAATCCCAAACTGTATATATATAGTTCATTTTTTTTATGAGAATGTTGAGATAAGACGGGCTTAAAAAAAAAATTTTTTCTACTTCTTTTTTAATTAAAAATCTTTGAAAGTCACTAGTCAAAAGTGGTATTTTTTTTGATAAAAAATTTATCAATCTTGGAATTAGTAAATTTTTTTTATAAAATAAACTATTAATGTTATATTTTTTTTTTAAGTAATCAAAAGTTGACTTGTAAGTTGTTACAATTAATATTTTTTGAAGATTTAATTTTTTAATATAATTAATTTTTGTGAGACACATGCCAAGTCCACCTCCAGCATCATATTTAATATCTATAATTAATGCAATTTTTTTCATCTAAAATTTTTTATTTTGGAATGAATGTTGTTCCATGAAAAAAACTATTAGAAATATAATAATCTTTTCTTAAAATTTTTTTGTAAAAGTTTACAGTATCAAACATACCATCGATAATAATTATAAATTTTTTGGATGAATTATATATATTAATTATTGCATCTCCTGCAATTTTATATTGGCTATGATCAGTTCTATCTTCATAAAAAAAATCAATATCTGAAATTATCAGATCTTTGCAAACTGAAACAATTATATTTGAAAAATTTCCATTTGTCAGAGTCGTTTTTTGAAATTTTATAAAATTATAAGTTTCTTTATTGATATTTTTTTCTAGATATTTTTTATGAATTTCTAAGTACTTATCACTTTGCTCAACTGATAAAAATTCTGGTTTTATACCATCATTAATATAATTTTTTTCTAATGCTCTTAAAATTATATAGGTGCTATAACCACCTCCAATTTCAACACATTTTTTTGGATTATATTTTAATATTATTTTATATAAATTTAAAAGATCGCTGTAACTAGGTCGAAAATAACTTTCCTCATTAGAAAGATCTAATTTATAAATAAATCTTAAAAAAAATTTACAATATAAATGATAACAATATTTAATATAAAATCTAAATTTAATCACGATTATTTATAATTATTTACTGTAATTTTAACAACTTTAAATAAAAAAATTAGTATATATAACGTCTTTATAATGAAAAATTTTCCTACATTGATTAACCTTTGTAAAGAATTGTGGCCACTTAATAGATCGCTTACTGGAAAAGGAACTTTTCAAACTTTAAATATATTAAAAAAATACAATCAAAAACTTAAAATAAAAAATTTTATAACTGGAGAAAAATGTTTTGATTGGGTTGTGCCTCAAACTTGGAATGTGAAAGAAGCATTTATTATTACGCCTGATAATAAAAAAATATGTAATTATGAATCTAATAATCTACATCTAGTTGGTTATAGCAAAAGTATAAATATGAAAATAAAACTCAAAAATTTAAAAAAAAAATTATACTCAACTAAAAAGTTAAAAAAGGCTATTCCATATTTAACTACTTACTATAAAAAAGACTGGGGATTCTGTATCTCTGAAAATCAAAAGAGAGAGCTTAAAGATGGGATTTACCATGCATATATTAATTCAAAGTTTTCTAATGGAAAAATGAATTATGGTGAATATTTTATAAAAGGAAAAAGCAAAAAAGAAATTTTTTTTTCTACCTATATTTGTCATCCATCAATGGCAAATAATGAACTATCTGGACCTGTATTAGCTTCAGCTATAATTAATTATTTAAAAAATAAGAAAAATTATTATTCATATAGGTTTGTTTTTATTCCAGAGACCATAGGTTCTATTTGTTATATTCATAAAAATTATAATAATTTAAAAAAAAAAGTATTAATGGGTTTTAATTTAACATGTGTTGGCGATGAAAAAAAAATCTCTTTCCTACCTAGCAAGTATATAAACTCACCAGGTGATAAAATAATTATAAACTTATTTTCAAATAATAAAAAATTTAAATTCTATGATTGGAAGGACCGTGGAAGTGATGAGAGGCAATATTGTTCTCCATTAGTAGATTTGCCTATTTCGTCTTTAATGAAAACTAAGTATGGAGAATTTAAAGAGTATCATAATTCAGAAGATAAAATTGGCACAACAGTAACAAGCAAAGGTCTTAGTGAAAGCTTTAAAATATATAAAAAGATAATTACTGAAATTGAAAATAATTTTTTTCCTTTAGCAAAAAAACCTTGTGAACCTTTTTTAACTAAATATAAGCTTTATGATACATTGAGTGGAAAGGATAAAAAAAATAATAATTCTAAAGATTTATTAGACTTTTTAACTTGGTGTGACGGTAAAAATTCTTTAAATGAAATATCTTTAAAAAATAAATTCTCCAGTTCAAAAACTAAGAGATTATTAAATATTTTACTTAAAAATAATTTAATAAAAATACAATGATTAATAGCATATTAGAAATTGGTAAAAAAAAAATTAAAGTTAATAAAAAGGTATTTCATCCTACAGGAACGTCAAAAATACTAATAGAAGCATCTATAAAAAAAATAAAAAAAAAGAATATAAATAAAAAAATTCTTGATATTGGTTGTGGATCTGGAATAGTGGGAATTAATGTTGCAAAAAAGTTAAAGATTAAATCTAAAATTTATTTTTCAGATGTTTCTGAAGCAGCCATTAAAAATACTTTGTATAACTGTAAACAGTTTAAAGTTAATTCAGAAATAAGGTGCGGTGATAATTTAACACCATGGAAAAATGATAAATTTGATTATATAATTTCAGATATTGCTGCAGTTGCAAAAGATATATCTACTAAATCATTATGGTATAAAAATTGTGAAAATAATTCAGGTTACGATGGCACAAAACATGTAATCCAATTAATAAAGGATGCAAAAAAAAATTTATATAAAAGTGGAATGTTAATATTTCCTATTATATCATTATCTAATCAAAAAAAAATTTTGTATAATTTAAAAAAAAACTTCAAAAATTATAAAAGGATTTATTCTCAAGTTTGGCCAATGCCCAAGGAATTAAGTAAAAATAAAAAACTCTTAAATGATTTGAAAAAACAAGGTACTATTGACTTTGATAACATAATGGGATTATTAACTTTTAAAACAGATATTTATTGTGCCAAAAAATAAAATTAAAAATAAAGATAGTGATAAACTAATAAATCAAATTGCAAAAATTTTAAATGTTACTCCAAAAGTTTTGATTAAAAAAAATGATTTTTCAAAATTTGATGAATGGGACTCTTTAAAACATTTAGAAATTATAACTCAAATAGAAAAAACTAAAAATAATAAACTTAAAAAAGTAAAAAATTTATCTGAGATTACAAGTTTGAAAAAAATTTTATCATTGATCAAAGATTAAAAATGGGTCTTAAAATAGTAAATGTTAGTTCTTATTTTCCAAAAAATTATAGAACCATTAATGATTTAAAAAAAAAAGATGGTTGGGATAAAAAAAAAATTTACAAAACAACTGGTATAAATAAAAGATTTATATCATCTAAAGATGAAAATGTATTAACCTTATCAGTCAAATCTGCAAAAAAAATTATTAATAGTAAAAATAAAAATAAAATTAGTTTTTTAATTTTTGTTTCACAAACATCTCCATATAAATTTCCATCTGTGTCTTGTATTTTGCAAGACGAATTAGGTCTTAGAAAGGATATTTTTGCAATAGATATTAATCTAGGATGCTCAGGATTTATTTATGCGTTAAAAGTTGCTAATTCACTTTCAGAAATTAATAGAAACAAATATGGTTTAATAATATGTTCAGATACATATACTAAGTTTATTGAAAAAACGAATAAGAGTTGTATTCCTATATTTTCTGATGCGTCTACATGTTCGTTAGTTAGAATAAATTCTTTATTAAATAATGAAAAATTTGCCTTTGGTGTAGATGGTAAAGGACATAAAGATTTAATGCTTATAAATAGCTCAAAGAATATGTTTATGAATGGCCCTAAAATTGCTATTTTTACTTTAAATCAAATTCCAGGCTTTATTGAAACGTTTCTAAAAAAAAATAATATAAAAAAAAAAAATGTTAAATATTTTTTTTTTCATCAAGCAAGTAAATATGTTTGTGATAAAATTGAAAAAAAACTCAAACTTGATAAAGATCAAGTGTGTAATAATTTTCAAAAGTATGGAAATACAATATCATCCTCAATTCCACTATTGATTAAAGAATGCTTATCAAAAAAAAAACTTAAAAAAGGGGACATAATTATAGCTTGTGGTTTTGGCGTGGGTTTGTCTTGGGGAGCAGTAAAAATACAATGGTAAAAAGAAAAACTTTAATTATACTTGGATCAAGTAGTGGAATTGCTAGAGAATTAATAAAAAAACTTAAGTATAAATATAAAATAATTTCTTTTTATAATAATAATAAAGTTAAAATCAATAAAGTTGTTTCATATAAATTAAATTTTAATTCGAAAGATGATGAAATTGAGTCAAAATTTAAAAAGATAATAGAAAAAAATTCAAAATTTATAATTTTAAATTTTGCTTCAATAAAAATTGACAAAATTTCATACTATATAAATAAAGGTGAAATAGAAAAAACTTTTAATATAAACACCTTTGCTTTCCTTAGAATTATTCAAGAATTCATACCCAAAATGTTAAGAGAGAAATGGGGGAGAGTAATAAATATATCATCAGTAGGTGGATTAAAAGGAGATAAAGGAACCCTTTTATATTCATCAAGTAAAAATGCATCTGCAAGCATGATGAATGTAATGTCCCAAGAATATGGAAAATTTAATATGACATTTAACACACTTAAATTGGGAAATTTTAACTATGGTTTATTTAAAAAATTAAATC
>MDSV01176091.1_pt1 | contig 11553 bp, 8 predicted proteins | sample 810851 | NCBI WGS metagenome assembly MDSV01 (sample SAMN05326640, study PRJNA326480) | marine metagenome | isolation source: seawater | place: Atlantic Ocean: North East | collected 2012 | reverse complement strand
TGCTGGAGCGGTTCCTGTTCCGACTGCAGCGACTGCAACGGCAGCGGGAATTAGCGGAGTCCGCTCCCTAAAGGTCAGGAGGCGATCTCCGCCTCGGGTAGAGTGATATTCAGTTCCAGCACGGCACAGTCCTCGTTCTGATCCAGGGACACGCTGACCATATCGTCATTGATGGGCACGTACTTGCTGATCACCGCCACCAGATCCCGCTGCAATGCCGGCAGGTAATCCGGTTGATCCCGCTGACTGCGTTCGTGGGCCACAATGATCTGCAGCCGTTCCTTGGCCGTGCTGGCGGAACTTTTCTTTTTGGTTTTAAAGAATTCCAGTAAGCTCATTACCGCCCTCCGAACATTCTCGAAAACAGGCCTTTCTTGGCGGAATTCAGGAACCGGTGTTCAACATCCTCCCCCAGCAGGCGGCGTACCGCATCATCATAGGCCTGGCCGGCATCGGTTTCGGTATCCAGAATCACCGGCTGGCCCTGGTTGGAGGCGGACAGTACCGCTTTGGATTCCGGAATCACACCCAGCAGGGGAATGGAGAGGATCTCCTCCACATCCTTGACCCCCAGCATCTCGCCCCGTTCCACCCGGTCCGGGCTGTAGCGGGTCAGCAGCAGATGCTCGGTAACCGGCTCCTCGCCCTTTTCCGCGCGCAGGGTCTTGCTCTGCAGAATCCCCAGAATGCGGTCTGAATCCCGCACCGAGGAGACTTCCGGATTGGTCACCACCAGCGCCCGGTCGGCAAAGTACATGGCCATGTGCGCGCCTTTCTCAATGCCTGCCGGAGAATCACAGACGATAAAGTCGTGGGTTTTCTTCAGTTCATCCAGCACTTTCTGCACCCCTTCCAGGGTAAGGGCATCTTTATCGCGGGTCTGGGAGGCGGGCAGAATATTGAGCTTGTCCACCCGTTTATCCTTGATCAGGGCCTGGTTGAGATTGGCTTCGCCATTGATAACGTTGACAAAGTCATACACCACCCGTCGTTCGCAACCCATAATCAAATCCAGATTACGCAGGCCCACGTCGAAGTCGATGATCACGGTTTTGTGACCTTTCAGGGCCAGGCCGGTACCGATGGCGGCGCTGGTGGTGGTTTTGCCAACGCCACCCTTGCCTGAGGTCACCACAATTATCTCTGCCAATGTCGTATCCTCTTTAAAGTTACAGTGGGCTGATGAAGAGTTGATCGCCTTCCAGCTCGGCCTTGATGGCCTGTTTCCACAGGGCGCCTTGCAGGTCTTCGTTTACCTTGTAGTTACCGGCGATGGAAATCAGTTCCGCTTCCAGGCTTTGACAGAAAATGCGGGCACTGGCATCCCCCTGAACGCCGGCCAGGGCCCGGCCGCGCAAAGGGGCGTACACATGAATGTTGCCGTCCGCCAGAATCTCGGCGCCGGCGCTCACCGGCGCCAGCACCACCAAATCACCGCCGGGGGCGTACACCTGCTGGCCGGACCGCACCGGCTGGGTGATCACCCGGTTGGCGCTCACCGGGACGGAAATCTCCTCCGCCACCGGGGCCGGTTCCGCTGCGGGCTCGGGGGCCCGGCTGGAGACACTGGCCGGGGGCAGGCTGGGCAACCCGGCCACATTGGCGGCCACGATTTGCTGTTCACTGCCGCCACGCACCGCCACCGGTATCATGCCGTATTCCCGGCACAACTCACCCAGCTCAATAAAATCCACGTGGGCTGACGCCGGACAGCGTTCCAGGCTGAGCACAACCGGGGTCTGGCGAAAGAAATCCGGAGCGTTGCTGATGGTGGCGGAGAGGGCATCATTGAAGCTCTGATAGTCGTAGCGGTAGAGCTCCAGAATGGTCATGGTGATTCGGCTGCCTTTCAGCTTGAAACAAACTTCCGAATCCAGTGCGGCTTCTGTGTCCTGCATAAGTCCCGAGTTTATGGTTTTATTCTGTACAACTCCCATCGGTGTGTGGTGCGGGGATTCCAAATCCCGGCATCACGCGTTGGGAGGATTGTATCAGAACTGAAAAAAGTTAACGGGAAAAGTTTGCGATTTCGTGATCTTTTATCGGCACGGCACTGGGGAATCAGTTGGGCAGGGTACCGGCCCCGCTGGGGGCCGGTGCACTGCGGGCCAGTTCCCGCGCCAGGGTGTCGGCGGTCACCGGCTTGGTGAGGAAATCCACCATACCCGCCGCCAGTCCGGCGTCCCGGTGCTCCGCCATGGCGTGGGCGCTAAGCCCGACGATACGGGTGTCGGCGCAGCGGGACAGATGGCGCAGTTCCCGGGTGGCCTGATAGCCATCCATGTTGGGCATCTCGCAGTCCATCAGAATCAGGTCATAGGGCAGCTCGGCGGCCTGCACGGCGTGGATGGCCTCCAGGCCGTCCGCCGCCAGATCCGGCACAATCCCGAATTTTTTCAACAGGCCTTTGATCACCATCTGGTTAACCGCGTTGTCCTCCACCACCAGTACCCGCAGGTGACTGAAGTCCCGCTGCCGGCCCTGACCCCGTGGCGTCTGCTGCGGGTCGGAGAACAACTCCAGCACTGCCGTCCACAGCAAATTGTGGGTGAAAGGATCCTGCAGGCAGAGTGTCCGTTCCGGCGGGTTATCGAACAGAGGCGAGAGCAGAATCACCGGGCAGGACACCGGCTGCAGTGCGTCCGGCCAGGGCGCGTCCCGGTGGCGGATGATCAGATCCCAGGGTTGTTCAGCGCCGGCGCCGGGCTGGGTACGCACCTGCATGCCCCAGGCACTGAGGATCGCCGCCATGCCCGCCTGGGCCTCCGGCAGCGGGTCCAGCACCAGCGCCCGTTTACCCTGCAGATCCGGGTGGGGCTGTACCTGTTTCAGGGCCACCGCGGGCAGGTCCACCCAGAACTGACTGCCCTGGCCCGGCGTAGAGCGCACACGGATTTCGCCCCCCATCAGATGGGTCAGGGATTTGCAGATGGCCAACCCCAGACCGGTACCGCCAAAGCGGCGGGTGGTGGAGGAGTCCGCCTGGGAAAAGGATTGGAACAGGCGTCGTTGCTGTTGCGGCTCAATACCGATGCCGGTGTCCTCCACCCCCAGCCGCAGGCGGGACTGCGCCTGGTCATAATCCACCCGCAGACACACATAGCCCTGTTCGGTGAACTTCACCGCGTTGCCCAGCAGGTTGATAATGATCTGCCGCAATCGGGTGGGGTCACCTTTGATGTGGGAGGGCGTATCCGGAGTGACCACCAGCAGCAAACGAATGTGTTTGTCCGCGGTGGCGGTGGAGAACAGGTCGATCACTTCATCCAGCAGGCTGCGCAGATTCAGCTCGATATGCTCCAGGGTGAGCTTGCCGGCTTCAATTTTGGAGTAATCCAGAATGTCGTTGATAATGGAAACCAGGGTGTCGCCGGAATGCTGGATAGTGCGAATCAGATGGCGCTGGTGATTGTTCAGTGGCGTGTCCAGCAGCATCTGCGTGATGCCCAGCACCCCGTTCATGGGGGTGCGGATCTCATGACTCATGGTGGCCAGAAACTGGGTCTTGGTATGCAGTGCCTGTTCCGCCAGTTGCCGGGCCCGCTCCGCTTCCTGTTTTTGCGCCTCCAGTTCCCGGGTACGCTCCTGCACTGCCGCATCCAGCTGTTGGTTAAGTTTTTCCTTTTGCCGGATGATCAGTTCCTGACTGCGTTCGTTCAGCAGGTGCTGTTCCCGGAATTGTTTGGTGAGCCCCATATTCAGAATCACCAGCGCGAACAGCGAGCCGATCTGGGAGCCGTAGGTGGTGAAAAAACTCACCGGTACCAGATCGTAGGCCCGCAGTACCAGCACCACGCCCCCCACGATCAGCCCCAGGCTGCCGATGACGAAGTAGCGGGCGGCGTTGTTGCCCCAGTAAAACTGCCGCATGGCAACGACGATGGGAAACGGTGCCAGTATGACGACCGCCACCATGGCCACCTGAATACTGAGGGAGAATGGCAATACCAGGGTAAGCACCAGGGTACCGCTGGCCAGCACCATCAGGCCGGGTTCCAGGTTAAACCCGGCCAGCCGCAACCGCTCCATGTTGAGATAGGTCTTGGTAAGTTTGATGGCCAGTAGCAGCAACAGACTCAGAGCCACCGGCCGCATCAACTTGGTGAATTCCGGATAATCCCCCCACAGGTAAAGATTGCCGGTGCCATTGAGAGACAACTCAATCAGGGCATACACCGCCAACAGTCCCACGTAATACAGCTGGGCCCGTTGCCGCAAAAAGAAATACATGAAGGTGTTGAGAATCAGGATCACCAGAATGGCGCCGTAATACATCCCCAGTACCAGCAGACTGTACAGCTGGTGATTTTCGTAACCCTGGCGGCTGGCCACGGTGATGGGCACGATCAAAGTATCTTCGCTGCGCAGCTGCCAGTAGAGTGTTTTTTGCTGCCCTGCCTCCAGCCACACCGGGAACGAAAAAAACCGGTCCCGCAGTGCGCGGGTCCGGATCGGCTGGCGATCGCCGGTGATCACGCTGGTGTAGTCGCCGCTGGCATCGGGGGCGTGAAAGATCACCTGGTCCAGTAGTGGATACTCCAACCGCACCACCACTTCCCGGGCCGGGCCGGGGTTGTAAAGGGGCAGCCGCACCCACAGGGTGTCACTGGTGAAACCAAAATTACGGTAGCCGGATCCCATGGGCAGCCAGCGGGCCTGCTCCCGCACCTGGGCCAGGGTCAGTTCGCCATTGGGATCCCGAACGAAGCCGGCGGCGGCGTTGGCGCTGCGATAGTAAAGCTCAGGCCCGGTCACCAGGCCGTTCACCTGTGCCCCTGATGGCTGCGCCCGGGCCGCCACAGACCCCAGCAATACAAGCATAAGGCAAGCCACTGCCAGGGCAATACAGTGCCCGCCGGCAGTGGCTAAAGAAGATGGATGCATAACCCCAAGTATAAGACAGTCTAAAGTCGCTCTGATATTAAATGCGATAGGCGGTGGTGGTCATCACTTTTGCCACCGCCCGCATGAATTTTCTGACCGGTGGCGGCAGCCGATGGGCACCGGCCTGGTGGGCCACCCGGGCATGATGGGCCTCATCCTCATGCATTTGCTGCAGAATACGGCGGCTACGCTCATCCTCAGGGGGCAGCCGGGCCATATGACCCTGCAGGTGGGCGCATACCTGATGCTCAGTCTCCTCCACGAACCCCAGGCTCCAGCGATCGCCCACCATGCCGGCACCGGCGCCAATGGCGAACGACAAGCTGTACCATACCGGGTTCAGTACGCTGGGGTGGCTATTCAGCTCCCGCAGACGCTGTTCGCACCAGTGCAGATGATCCTCTTCCTCGCGGGCGGACTTGGCCATCTGGCGGCGCACCCGGGGCAGGCGGGCGGTTTGGGCCTGACCCTGGTACAGAGCCTGGGCGCACACCTCCCCGGTGTGATTCACCCGCATTAATCCGGCCACATGGCGGGCCTGGGTGGGATCCAGGTTCGGCACCGGTGCCGTGGCGGCGGGGTCCGGCCGCTGGGTGCCCGGATGGCCGCCACCCATTGTCCGCAGGGCATTATCCGCCTGTCCGATAACCCGGTCCAGCAGACTGTAGCGGCGTGGTGGCGTCGACTGAGTCATAGGTTTTGCGTCCCGTTACGGCGTATTTGAGGTTCCCTAGTATAATAATTAATAAGCACAGTGGGCAGGGGTCCCGCACAATTCCAAGCCAGACGCCCGTTGCGGGTCAAATAGAGTCAATTAGAGTTAAGGAACCGCCATGCCGGATTTGCGTGACCTGGAGATTATGATGGACTCCCGGGTACCCATTATCGTCATTGAAACCCACGAGGAACCCCGGGCCCTGGAGCTGGTGCGCCGGGCCGGAATCAAACAGCACAAACCGGTGTTCTCCTGGTCGGTGACCGAGGGGGTCAAACGCATGGATCTGACCCACAGTGTGCCCGAGCACCTTACCAACGAGCCCGACGCCGCCCTCAAACACATCAAACAGACCGGTCGCAGCGGCGTTTATGTGTTGTGCGATTTTCACCCTTATCTGGAGGACGCCCCGCGCCTGGTGCGCTTGCTCAAGGAACTTGCCATGGACCATGAGCAACATCAGCACACCCTGATTCTGCTCAGTCATGCCCTGAATATTCCCCCGGAGATCCAGCGTTATTGCGCCCGCATGGATCTGGCCCTGCCCAGCGACGATCAGCTGATGCACCTGGTGCGGGAGGAGGCGTCCGCCTGGTCCAGTCAGAACCGGGGCATGAAAGTAAAGACCGACAACGACACCCTCACCAAACTCGTGGCCAACCTGCGCGGGCTCACCTACTCCGACGCCCGGCGCCTGGCCCGGGGCGCCATTTTTGATGACGGCGCCATTACCAGCAGTGATCTGCCGGAACTGAACCGGGCCAAGTTTCAGTTGCTGGATATGGATGGCGTATTGAGCTTTGAATACGACACTTCCAGCTTTGCCGATGTGGGCGGGCTGAACGGGCTCAAGGACTGGCTGCACAAGCGTCAGGAGCACTTCCTGGAGCCCCAGACCGGCCTGGATGCCCCCCGGGGTGTGCTGTTGCTGGGGGTGCAGGGGGGCGGCAAGAGCCTGGCGGCCAAGGCGGTGGCGGGCATGTGGGGGGTTCCGCTGTTGCGGCTGGACTTCTCCGCCCTCTACAACAAGTACATCGGCGAAACCGAACGCAATTTGCGGGAGTCCCTGAGCCTGGCGGACTCCCTGGCCCCCTGTGTGCTGTGGCTGGACGAAATTGAAAAGGCCCTGGCCACGGACGCCAGCGACAATGGCACCTCCAAGCGCCTGCTGGGGGCTCTGCTCACCTGGATGGCGGAACGCACCCAGCGGGTGTTTATGGTGGCTACTTCCAACGATATTTCGCGGCTGCCACCGGAGCTGGTGCGCAAGGGCCGCCTGGATGAGATTTTCTTCGTGGACCTGCCTTCGGCGGCGGTGCGGCGGGACATCTTCAGTATCCATCTGCGCAAGCGCCATCAGGATCCCGATGCTCTGGATCTGGAGGCCCTGGCCCGGGCCAGTGAGGGCTTCGCCGGGGCCGAGATCGAACAGGCGGTGGTGTCCGGCCTGTACCGCTGCCAGGCGGAGGGGCGGCCGTTGGATACCCAGCATGTGCTGGAGGAAATCGCCGCCACTCAGCCGCTGGCGGTGGTGATGGGGGAGAAACTGGCGCAACTGCGGCACTGGGCCGAGGGGCGCACAGTACCCGCCGATTGATACCGGCTTCAGCCAAGACGGGCCGGTTCCTGGGGCGGTGCGTCCTGCCAGCGTTGCAGCACGTCCCGCAGCTCACTGAGCTCAATGGGTTTGGTCAGGTAATCGTTCATGCCGGAGGCCTGGCTGCGTTCCTTGTGCTCGTCCATGATGTGGGCAGTGAGCGCCACGATGGGTACCGGCACGCGCTGTTGTTCCTGTTCCCACTGCCGAATGGCCCGGGTGGCCTCGAAGCCGTTCATGTCCGGCATTTCACAATCCATCAGAATAATATCGAAGTGCTCGGAGGTGGCGCGCTGCACCGCTTCCCGGCCGTTATCCACGGTTTCCGCTTTCATGCCCAGCCGGGCCAGCATGCCGCGCACCACTTTCTGCGACAGGTGATGGTCTTCCGCCACCAGGATGTGCATTGGCACCAGGGGCTCGGCCTGTTCTGTTCGCGGTTCGTGATCCGCCCGGATCCGGCGCAGGTGGGCCAGCTCCTCCAGCAGGGTCGACTTCAGGGCACGTCCGGTCACCGGTTTGCTGATCACCCGCCGGATACCGGCATTGCGGGCGGCGGCGGCGCTGGGGGCCATGCCCAGACCGGTGAGCATCAGTACCAGCGGATCGTTGTCGATCAGCGGATCCTCCTTGATCCGGGCGGCCAGTTCCAGGCCGGTCATCCCCGGCATTTCATGGTCCAGGATCACCACCTCGAAAGGTTCGTGGATGGTGGCCTGATTGTGCAGCATGGCCAGGGCCTGGCGGCCATTGATGGCGGTGGACACCTGCAGTCCCCAGTTACTGGCGTGCTGTTGCAGCACCAGCCGGCAGGAGGCATTGTCGTCCACCACCAGCAGCTGCAGGCCCTGCAGCTGGTCCGCCACCAACGGGGCATCCTGATTGCTGGGATCCGGCTCCAGCGGCACACTGAACCAGAACCGGCTGCCCCGGTTGAGCTGGCTGGTGGCACCGATTTCCCCTTCCATAATACGCACCAGTTGCTGGGATATGGGCAGGCCCAGGCCATGGTGGTTGAGTTGCTCCAGATGGTTACCCTGATGCTGGAACAACGCTTCCAGTTCGTCCCGGGTCATGCCCACGCCGGTATCGGTGATGGCAAAGCAGATATGCTGTGGCCCCCGATCCGGGTCGGGGCTGACCTCAATCACGATTTCGCCGTGGTCGGTGAATTTAATGGCGTTGGAGATGATATTGGCCAGCACCTGACGAATCCGGAGGGGATCCCCTTTGACGTGGAAAGGCAGTTCCTCATGAATATGCGTGATCAGCTCGATGCCTTTCTCTTCCGCCCGCTGCTGAAACATTTCCACGCACTCGCTCACCATGGTGGCGATATCGAACGAACTCACATCCAGGGTCATGGTACCGGTTTCGATTTTGGAGTAATCCAGAATATCGTCCAGGATTTTCAGCAGGTTGTTGCCAGAGGTGTTGATGGTGCGGACATAATCCTCCTGGGCCGGGGACAATGGTGAATCCTCCAGCAGTTCCGCCATCCCCAGGATACCGTTCATGGGGGTGCGGATCTCATGGCTGAGCTGGGTCAGGAACTCGGTTTTGGCCCGGCGCTCGGCCTCTTCCACCGCCACTTCCCGGCGCTGTTGTTCCTGACGGCGGCGCACTGCCCGCTGGCGCACGATCACCGCCATTACCCCCACCAGACAGTCCATTACCAGGCTGGCGACGAAAATCGGCATCAACTCCACGGCAACCGCCAGCATGCCGAACACGGTCTGTACTGTGATCAGGCCCACAAACAATAGAATCAACCGCGACAACACCAACACCCGGGCCGGGTTGTAACCGTCGAATGCCCGCATGATCGTGCAGTAGCTGAACAGCAGTAGACCCAGCAGACTGAGGAACACGGACACCCGGGAGCCGGTACCCACATCCAGGAACAATACGGTCACGAATCCCAGCAGCATCACCACCAGCAGACTGCGACTCAACAGATCCAGACGGGGACGGGTCTGCGGCAGATCAGTGACACTGCGGGCAAAGTGCAGGGCGGCGGCGAACACCAGAATCACGCCGGCCGCCTCCAGCCGGCTTTGCAGGTCCGGCTGGGGAAACCAGTAGTAACCCAGATGCCCATACGCGGCGAGAATGTAGTAGCCGATGGCCAGGGCATACAGCGCCAACGCCAGATAGCCGGGATCGCGATTGCGCCAGTATCCTAGGGCTCCGTAAATGGCCAGCATCAACAAAACACCCAGCCCCAGGCCCAGACTCATCTGCTGGGTAAATTGACGCTGATAAAAACTGCCGGGGTCCGCCAGGTGCAGGCTCATGGAAAGATACTGGCCGGTGCTCACCGCCACCAGATAATACGAGCTTTCTCCGGGGCCCAGTACCAGCCGCACCACCGGCGCCCGGTGGCGAACAAATCCGTAAACGTTATCGGTGGCGCTGCCCACCCGTTCCACCAGCTCCACCCCGTAACCGGTTTCTTTATAGACCGCCACCTTGCCAATATTGGGTTGGGTCAGGAACAGCAGGGCATTGGTGGGCGTGACCAGTTTATTGGTGATCTGCAGTCGTAACCATAATGTAGTATCGGTATAGCCCCGCCGTATCACCGGGGTGCGCATGGGCGTGAATTGCTGCAGCAGGGCCGGATCGGTGAAATCCTGCGGCCGGTGCTGACTCTCCGTGTCCTCGAAATAAGTGAGTTCCTGGGTCACGTCCAGGTTGTAATGGGGTGTCTGCAGCAGTACTTCCCCCAGCGCCCCCTGCGGCAGCCAAACCGCGGCCATGAGCAGCCACAGCCATAACCGCTGCGCTGTTGTCCGGTATGGGCGGTGGGGTTCAGACATCGGTGGGTGCAATCCTGGGTGGCTGGTGGTACTTCCGGTAGAGTATATGCAGTGCGCAGCTCAAATCCCACACCCCCGGCGGTTTAAATGGCACCGGCCAGTGGTGAGTGATTATTCGCTGACGGATCCAGACTGCAGCAGAAACGTCTTCAGCCCCGCCTTAATCAGGAGAAAAGCCCCCAGTTCGGCGCGGGGGCCGGCATTATCCACCACCACATAGGTGGCGGAACGGCTTAGCCGTTCACTGCGTTCCCGCAGCTTGTTTAACGGTATATTCACCGCTTGTTTACGGTGGAAGTGCCGGAATTCGCCACTCAGGCGCACATCCACCAGCACCAGTTCGGTATCATCGGCCGCCATGGCCTCCAGATCTGACTCCGAAATCCGGTGCAGCACCGGCCCTTCCAGCAGATTTTTAAACTCCGCTTTTTCCAGAAACATCAGGGCGCCGTCGGTCTCCATGGTCACGGTGGCATTGCGGGTGGTGTCGCCGATCAGTGCCTCTTCGCCGAAAAAGTCACCGGGTCCCAGTCGCGCCAGTTGCACTGCTTTCGGTCCTTCCTGCTTGGTCACCAGCGCCGACCCATGTTCAATGACGTAGAACAAGTCCCCCTGTTCACCCTCGGCCACCACCACCTCACCCAGGGATTTTTCGGTGTTTTTGAAGGCGGTAAATAGGCGCTGGATATTGGCCGGTGGAATGCCGGTAAACACCTCGGATTCCAGCAGGGCCGACATCCAGTCCACCTCGTCCTCCGCGGCGTCCAGCACACTGTAATCCCCCGCCTGCCCCCAGGTCATGGCCAGCTCCAGCCGTTGCCGGTCCACTTTCAACAACTCACAGGTGTCGGTGGTAATGGCGGAGTAACGATGGGGGGGACGGTTGTCCAGGGCGTGGCGGCATTCCGGATCCCCCTGGCGCAGGCTGGTGATGTTGAATTCGCCATCCACCAGGTCTACGCTGCCGCTCAGCAGGTAATAGTCATAGGGTTCCCGCTGGCCCCGTTTGAATAGCTTTTTGCGGGGTGGTATTGTCACCAGTTCACAGCATTTCAGTGCTTCGTGAAACTGCTGGCCAAACAGCTCATTGAAAGGGACCAGTTGGCGGATGGTAGCTTCTTCCGCCACCGGGGTCGCAAGCTCGGTCATGACGATTCCTTATCCTGACGTTGGGTGTCTGCGCGTCGGCTGATAGATGGGAGTATAGATCAGAGTTTGGGTTCCCGAGGGAGCCGGCGGATCTTTTGCCCCGGGCTCTGCAATGACTGTGAACCGATCTGATAAAAATCTGAGCGGCGGTGCACAGGGAGTTGTGCCACAATGCCGGCGTGATCAAATCCTCAATCACTGAATGGATACCCCATGAAAGTCGCAATCCTGTCCCGCAACGCCAATCTTTATTCCACCAAGCGTCTGGTGGAGGCCGGTGAAAACCGGGGCCACGAAGTGCACGTGATCGATACCCTGCGCTGTTATATGAACATGGCCACCCACAAGCCCACCATCCATTTCAAGGGTAAGGCGCTGGAAGGCTA
>MDSV01048760.1_pt1 | contig 11555 bp, 8 predicted proteins | sample 810851 | NCBI WGS metagenome assembly MDSV01 (sample SAMN05326640, study PRJNA326480) | marine metagenome | isolation source: seawater | place: Atlantic Ocean: North East | collected 2012 | reverse complement strand
TTTTTCTTGTTTTTTTACCTTTTGTAGCAACACCCCATGGAGTAACAGGGTTTCTTCCACCAGATGTTCTTCCTTCACCACCTCCATGTGGATGATCAACGGGATTCATAACAACACCTCTTACTTTAGGCCTGAATCCAAGATATCTTTTTCTTCCTGCTTTACCTAATTTAATATTTTTTTGATCAGAATTAGAAACCTCTCCAATTGTTGCTTTTGAATTTTTATTAATATGTCTAATTTCACCAGAAATTAATTTCACTTGCACATATGGTGACTCTTTTGATACTATTTGTGCAGAAGCTCCAGCTGACCTAACAAGTTGCGCTCCTGCTCCAGGTTTCAATTCTATATTATGTATATTTGTACCTACTGGAATATTTTTAATTGGAAGACAATTTCCATTTTTTATTTCAACATTCTCTCCTGAAATTAACTTATCACCCTGTTTAATATTCTTTGGAGCTATGATATATCTTAGCTCACCATCTTCATATTTTATAAGTGAAATAAATGCAGACCTATTAGGGTCATATTCGTTTCTAATTACTTCAGCCAAAACATCTAACTTATTTCTTTTAAAATCAATTAATCTGTATTTTCTTTTTACTCCTCCACCCATTCTTCTAGAAGTAATTTTTCCTTGATTATTTCTTCCACCAGTAGAACTAATCGATTTTGTTAAAAATTTAACAGAACTTTCTTTAGAAAGATGTTTTTTTGATACAAGAACTGTTCCTCTTAGTCCTGGAGTTACTGGTTTAAATTTATTTAACATTATTTAATCTCCAAAGAAGAGTCTATGGTGTTTCCTTCTTTAAGTGTTACAATAGCTTTTTTTGAATCTTTTCTATAGCCAACATTACCTTTAAAAGACTTAACCTTACCTCTAAGAATAGATGTATTTATTTTTAAAACCTTTACTTTAAATATTTGTTCAATAGCTTGTTTAATTTCACTTGAATTAGAATCTTTGCTTACAAGAAATGAATATTGGTTGAATTGTTGAAGATTAGTTGATTTCTCTGTAGTTAAAGGTTTTTTTATAATGCTAAAAGCTCTTTGTGAAGAAATTAATTTATTAAATTTTTTCATGATAACCTCTTTGTGATTTCATCTATTGATTTTTTTTCAATAAATAATTTATCATAAGAAATTATGTCTTTAACATTAATACCTTTTTGACTTAGCAATGATACTTTTGGAATATTTGAAGAAGCTAATTGAAAGTTTTTATTTATTCCATTTTCAGAATAAATGAAAAGAGCAGATGAATAATCAAATTTTTTAAGTTTAGAATAAAGTTCTTTAGTTTTGAAATTATCAATTTCAAAACTATCTATAAATATAATTTTATCTTCTGTTAATTTAGTTGAAAGAGCAGATTTAATTGCAAGTTTTTTTTCTTTTTTATTTAAATTAAATGAGTGATCTCTATTAACTGGACCCATTGAAGTTGCACCGCCTCTAAAATTAGGTGGTTTGCTAGAACCTTGTCTAGCATTTCCTGTTCCTTTTTGTGCGAAAGGTTTTTTACTTCTGCCACTTACTTCAGATCTTGTTTTAGTTTTATGTGAGCCTTGTCTAGATTTTGCATTTTGAAATCGAATATACTGATGAATTATATCTGGAAATGTTTTTAATCCAAAAATATCTGCGTCTAAAGTTACATTTCCAACTTCATTTTTTGTAAGATTTAAAACTGGTTTTTTCATATCTATTTTTTTACTGCATCTTTCAAATATACAATTGTATTTTTTTTACCTGGAACAGAGCCTTTTACTATTAAAAGTTTATTGTCTTGATCAATATCAATAATTTTTAAATTTTGTTTTGTAACCTTTTTTCCACCCATTCTGCCTGCCATTTTTTTTCCTTTGAATACTCTTCCTGGATCTTGGTTTTGACCAGTTGAACCGTGTGATCTATGAGAAATTGAAACACCGTGTGAAGCTCTAAGACCAGCAAAATTATGTCTTTTCATTACACCCGCAAATCCCTTACCGATTGAAATACTACTTGCATCTATAAATTGATCTTTTTTGAAATGGCTTACATCCAAAGTTGTGCCAATTTCTAAAATATTTTCATTATCAACTCTAAATTCTTTAATAATTTTTTTTGGTTTGATATTTTTTGAAGTAAAGCTTTTTCTTTGAGGTTTGTTAATTTTTTTAATATCTTTTTCTGTATCAATACTTGCTAATTGAATAGCATTATAACCATCCTTATCTATTGTCTTTACATTTAATACAATACAATCATCTACTTTTAGAACAGTAACTTGATTTGAAGCTCCATTCTCACTGTAGTGAGACGAGTTACCAATTTTTGTTGCTATAAGTCCAGTTCTCATCATTTTTTTAAATTTTAATATCTACTTCCACACCTGCTGATAAATCAAGCTTCATTAAAGCATCGACTGTTTGAGGTGTTGGATCGATTATGTCTAGTAACCTATTGTGAGTTCTTATCTCTAGTTGATCTCTACTTTTTTTATCAACATGAGGCGATTTGTTTACTGTAAATCTTTCAAACCTTGTTGGAAGTGGGATAGGGCCTTTAACTTTTGCTCCAGTACGCTTTGCCGTGTTTATTATATCTAAAGTACTTGCGTCTAAAAGTGAATTATCAAATCCCCTAAGTCTAATTCTGATATTTTGATTTTCCATTATGCTAATTTTGCCTTTACTTCATCTGCTACATTTGATGGTACTTGTTCATAATGATCAAATTGCATTGTATAATTAGCCCTACCTTGAGATAATGATCTCAAGTTATTAACATAACCAAACATGTTTGCTAATGGCACCATTGCATCTACTACATTTGCATTGCCCCTAGTAGACATTTCTTGAACTTGACCTCTCCTACTATTCAAATCACCTATGACATCTCCCATATATTCTTCAGGCGTTACTACTTCAACTTTCATCATTGGCTCTAATAAGACTGGATTAGCTTTTGCTATACCTTCTCTAAATGCAGCTCTTGATGCAATTTCAAATGCAAGAACACTTGAGTCGACATCATGATATGCACCATCATATAAAACAGCTTTAAAATCTATACATGGAAAACCTGCAATAACTCCTGTTTGCTGCTGAGCGATTAATCCCTTTTCAACACCTGGAATATGTTCAGTAGGAATGTTTCCACCTTTAATTTGATTTACAAATTCATATCCGCTTCCTGGTTCTCCGGGCTCAAATTTAATTTTTACTCTAGCAAATTGGCCAGCACCGCCTGATTGCTTTTTATGTGTATAATCAACATCAAAGGAGCTAGAAATTGTTTCTCTATATGCAACTTGAGGTGCTCCTACATTTGCCTCTACTTTAAATTCTCTTTTCATTCTATCTACAAGAATCTCAAGATGAAGCTCTCCCATACCCTTAATAATTGTTTGACCACTCTCATGATCTGTCGTTACTCTAAAACTTGGATCTTCTTGAGCTAGTCTACCAAGTGCTTGGCCCATTTTTTCATGGTCAGCCTTAGTTTTAGGTTCTACAGCAACTTCAATAACAGGATCTGGGAAATCCATTCTTTCTAAAACAATTGGGTTATTTACATCACACAAAGTTTCACCTGTAGTAACATCTTTAAGACCAACTAATGCCACAATATCTCCTGCATTAGCAGTTTTAATTTCTTCTCTGTTATTTGCATGCATTAATAACATTCTTCCAATATTTTCTTTTTTTCCAGAATTAGAATTAAGAACAGAATCTTTAGTGTTTATCGACCCTGAATAAATTCTTGTAAATGTAAGACTTCCTACGAAAGGATCTGTCATAATTTTGAAAGCCAAAGCACTAAATGGCTCTTCATCCTCACATTTTCTTGTTAATTCTTTTGAGTCATCTTTTACGTCAGACCCTTTTACACTATCAACATCTATTGGAGATGGCATATAATCTATAACGGCATCAAGTAATGGTTGAACACCCTTATTTTTAAAAGCAGATCCTGTTAAAACAGGAACGAATGAGCCATTTATAGTTCCTTTACGTATACATTTTTTTAAATCTTCTATGGATGGTTCATTTCCATCTAGGTATTGTTCCATAATAGTGTCATCTTCTTCAACTGCTTTTTCTATTAATTTCTCTCTATATTCATTAGCTTGGTCTTTTAAATCATCTGGAATTTCAACAATATCAAATTTTGCTCCCAAACTTTCATCTTGCCACACTATCGCATTATTTGAAACTAAATCCACAACTCCCTTAAGACTACTCTCAATGCCAATTGGTAACTGCATAACTAATGGATATGATCCAAGTCTATCAGTTATCATGTCAACACACATGAAGAAATTGGCTCCAGTTCTATCTAGTTTATTAATGAAGCACATTCTTGGAACATTATATTTATCAGCCTGCCTCCAAACTGTTTCAGATTGTGGCTCAACTCCTGCTACTCCATCAAAAACAGCAACCGCTCCATCAAGAACTTTTAATGATCTCTCTACTTCAATTGTAAAATCAACGTGGCCTGGAGTATCTATTATGTTTACTCTGTGATCATTCCAAAAACAAGTAGTAGCTGCTGAAGTAATAGTAATACCCCTCTCTTGTTCTTGCTCCATCCAGTCCATTGTTGCGGCACCATCATGAACCTCACCTATTTTATGAGATTTACCTGTATAATATAAAATTCTTTCAGTCGTAGTTGTTTTACCGGCATCAATATGGGCCATTATACCTATGTTTCTATATTTTGATAATGGATGAGATCTAGACATAATTTACCATCTAAAGTGAGAGAACGCTCGATTTGCCTCTGCCATTTTATGCGTTTCTTCTCTTTTCTTTACAGCATTACCTTTGTTATTAAATGCATCTACTATTTCGTTTGCCACTCTCTCTCTCATTGTTTTTTCATTTCTTTTTGTTGCTGAGTCAACAATCCATTTCATAGCAAGTGTTTGAGCTCTTTTTGGTCTTACTTCCATGGGAACTTGATAAGTAGCACCACCTACTCTTCTTGACCTAACTTCAAGAGAAGGTTTTACGTTGTTTAGAGCTTCATGAAAAAAATCAATAGGACTCTTATCAGTTTTTTTAGATACAATATCAAAAGCTCCATAAACGATGTTCTCTGAAACTGATTTTTTTCCATCATTCATTATTCTATTCATAAACTTTGCTAAAACTAAATCTTTATATTTATGATCAGGCAAAATTGTTCTTTTTTCAGCTGCTCTTCTTCTAGACATAATTTATTTGGGGCGCTTTGCGCCGTAAAGAGATCTTCTCTGTTTTCTTGAACTTACACCTTGAGTATCTAAAGTTCCTCTTAAAATATGATACCTAACACCTGGTAAATCTTTAACTCTACCCCCTCTTATTAAAACCACTGAGTGTTCTTGTAAGTTATGACCCTCGCCTGGAATGTAAGCTGATACTTCTTGACCATTTGTCAGTTTTACTCTTGCAACTTTTCTCAGGGCTGAATTTGGTTTTTTTGGGGTAGTTGTATAAACTCTAGTACAAACACCTCTTTTTTGAGGACTTTGATCCAAGGCTGGTACCTTGTTTCTTTTTTTTACAGGCGTCCTACCTTTGCGGACAAGTTGATTTATAGTTGGCATCTTTCCCTCAAGTTAAGTGTTTGGAATTTCTTCCACGACCTTTAACAAATCGTAGCGGGTCTTTATAAATTCATACTAATAAAGTCAAGGGAATAACTCAATTTACTCAGAATTTTCTAAGTTTTTCGCGTTATTTTCTTCAATTATTTGCTTATCTTTTTGAATTGCAACTTTTTCGTACTCAGTAGTCATTCTTCCGGTTCCAGCAGGTATCAATCTTCCAACTATCACATTTTCTTTGAGACCATTAAGGGTATCTACTTTGCCTAAAGTAGCAGCATCCGTTAAAACTTTAGTAGTTTCTTGGAATGAGGCTGCAGAAATAAAAGAATTTGTTTGAAGACTCGCTTTAGTAATACCTAGTAAAACAGGTTCATACTTTATTAAAGATTTACCATCTGATTCAAGTTGCTTATTAAGTTTAACTAAGTCTCTTCTTTGGATTTGTTCCCCAGCTATTAAATTAGAGTCACCTGGATCTTTAATGAGAACTTTTTGAAGCATTTGTCTTGCAATAGTTTCAATATGTTTGTCATTAATATATACACCCTGAAGCTTATATACAGATTGAACTTCTCTTACTAAGTATCTAGCTAATTCTTCTACACCTAAAATTCTTAAAATATCATGAGGAACAGGAGTACCTTCTACTAAAATATCACCTCTTTTTACAAAATCTCCCTCTTGAACATTAAGATATTTTGATCTAGGAATAAGAAGCTCAACACTCTCAGCTTCGTCTAAACTAGTAATTATAACTCTTCTTTTATTTTTATAATCTTTTCCAAAAGAAATTTTACCATCAATTTCAGACATAATTGCAGGATCTTTAGGTTTTCTTGCTTCAAATAATTCTGCAACTCTTGGAAGTCCACCAGTAATATCTTTTGTCTTTGATGACTCTTTAGGAATTCTAGCCAAAACCTGACCAGCTGAAACTTCTTGACCATCTTCTACACTAATTATTGTATCAATAGACATTGGATAATTTAATAAATTAGTTTCATCTTCACTTTGATCCAAAGAATCTAAAATGTTTATTGCGGGTTTAAAATTTTTACTTTTTTGATTTTGACTCCAATCGATAACAATTTTACTTGAGATCCCAGTAGTATCATCTATTGACTCTCTAAAGGATACTCCTTGCTTTAAGTCTACATATTTAGCAAAACCATTTTTTTCTGAAATAATTGGTAAAGTATATGGATCCCATTCAGCTAATGTTTGATTAGATTTAACTTTATCCCCATCATTAAACATTAATCTTGCACCAAAAGGAATATTAGCAGTAAATTTATCTTCTCCATTATTAATTATTTTTATTTTAGTACTTCTGCTTAAAACTATTTTGTTTTTAAATTTGTCTTCAATTAGTCTCACATTTTCTAGTTTAATTTCACCGTCTATAGGGGCTATTGAATTTGATTGTTCAACAGAAGAACTTGCTGCACCTCCAATGTGAAATGTTCTCATAGTTAGCTGTGTTCCTGGCTCACCTATTGATTGAGCTGCAATTATTCCTACAGCCTCTCCTATATTAACAGATGTACCTCGCGCTAAATCTCTTCCATAACACTTTGCACATATACCATCTTCAGTTTCACATGTTAGAACAGATCTTATTTTTAAAGATCTAATCCCAGTATTGGAAATATTTTCTAGATGTTGTTCAGAAATTATTTCACCTGAATTTACAATGATTTCATCATTTTGATCTAAAATATTATCAACAGGTGTTCGTCCTAAGATTCTCTCTGATAGTGCTGAAGTTATATTTCCTGACTCAACTATTTCCTCAACTATAACTCCATTTTTTGTTTTACAATCATCTTCTCTAATTACTGCATCCTGTGCAACATCTACAAGTCTTCTTGTTAAATATCCACTACTAGCTGTCTTTAATGCAGTATCAGCAAGACCTTTCCTTGCTCCATGAGTTGAGGTGAAATATTCAAGAACTGATAAACCTTCTTTAAAATTTGATTTTATTGGGTTTTCAATAATTTCTCCTGATGGTTTAGCCATAAGTCCTCTCATACCTGACAATTGTTTTAACTGCGCCGCTGAGCCTCTAGCTCCAGAATGTGCCATCATATACACTGAGTTAATTGGTTGATCATCAGAAGGGTTGGATATAACTTCTAGCATTTTATCAGCTACTTTATTAGTACATTCTGACCAAGCATCGACAACTTTATTATATTTCTCTCCCTGTGTGATCAAACCATCTTGATATTGGCTTTCATATTCTTGAACTTTTGATTGCGTTCCATCAAGTAATTTTTGTTTCTCATTAGGAATAATTAGATCATCTTTACCAAAAGAAATTCCTGCAACTGCAGCATACTTAAAACCTATTTGCATAATATGATCAGCAAATAGTACAGTCTCTTTTTGACCGCAGAATCTATAAACTGTGTCTATAATATTACTAACTTCTTTTTTTGTAAGTACTTTGTTAACCATATCATAATTTATATTAATATTTTTTGGCAAAACATTACCAAGAATCATTCTACCAGGTGTAGTTTCTATTTTTTCTAAATGACCTTCGTAATTTTCTACTCTTGCAAAAATATTAGTATGAAGTGTTATATCTTTATTTTCTAAAGCTTTTAATATCTCATTTAAATCTATAAAAAATCTACCGTCACCTATTTGATTTTTTCTTTTAATAGAAAGGTAATAAATTCCTAATACTATATCTTGTGATGGAACAATAATTGGCTTACCACTAGATGGCGATAGAATATTGTTTGTGCTCATCATTAATACTCTTGCCTCTAGTTGAGATTCTAAACTTAGAGGAACATGAACAGCCATTTGATCACCATCAAAATCAGCATTAAATGCTGTACATACGAGAGGATGTAATTGAATAGATTTGCCTTCAATAAGTGTGGGCTCAAAAGCTTGTATTCCTAATCTATGTAAAGTTGGGGCTCTATTTAATAAAATTGGATGCTCTCTTATAACTTCTTCTAAAATATCCCATACTCTTGGATCTTCTTTTTCGACAAGTTTTTTAGCAGCTTTAATTGTATTAGCCCATCCATAGATATCTAACTTGTGAAATATAAAAGGTTTAAATAATTCTAATGCCATTTTCTTTGGTATGCCGCATTGATGAAGTTTAAGATTGGGTCCTACAACAATTACAGATCTTCCCGAATAATCAACTCGTTTACCTAGTAGGTTTTGTCTGAAACGACCTTGCTTACCTTTAAGCATGTCAGATAAAGATTTAAGTGGTCTTTTGTTTGTAGATGTAATAACTCTACCGCGTCTACCATTATCAAATAATGCATCAACAGATTCTTGAAGCATTCTTTTTTCATTTCTAATTATTATATCAGGTGCTCTAAGATCAATAAGTCTTTTAAGACGATTATTTCTATTAATAACTCTTCTATACAAATCATTTAAATCACTAGTAGCAAACCTGCCTCCATCTAGAGGAACTAGAGGTCTTAACTCTGGAGGTATTACCGGTAAAACTCTTAATATCATCCATTCAGGTTTATTTTTTGATACTATAAATGATTCAACTAATTTTAATCTCTTAGTAATTTTGGTTTTTTTTAACTCAGATTTAGTCTCTGTTAAATCAATTTTTAATTGTTTATAATCAGCTTCAAGATCAATGTTTAAAAGCATTTGCTCTATAGCTTCAGCACCTATTGCTGCACTAAAGGAATCTTCACCATATTCATCTTGATAATCGATAAATTGTTCTTCTGATATTATTTCGCCTTTTTTTAGGTCTGTTAATCCAGGTTCAACAACTATAAATTGTTCAAAATATAAAACTTTTTCTAAATTTTTAATTGTCATATCAAGAAGAGTTGCAATTCTGCTAGGTAGCGATTTCATAAACCATATATGTGATACAGGTGCTGCAAGTTCTATATGACCCATTCTATCTCTTCTTACTTTTGAGAGCGTTACTTCAACTCCACACTTCTCACATATAATTCCTCTGAATTTCATTCTTTTGTATTTGCCACACAAACATTCATAATCTTTTACTGGTCCAAAAATTCTTGAACAAAAAAGTCCATCTTTTTCAGGTTTAAATGTTCTATAATTGATAGTTTCTGGTTTTTTTATTTCACCAAATGACCAAGATCTTATATCCTCTGGACTTGCTATGGATATTTTTAGACTATTAAAATTTTGTACACCTAAATTTTGATTAAAAATATTTGTAAGTTCTTTATTCATTGCTTCCTATCAAGTTTGTTAAGTTATTTTCTTTTAAATTCTCTTTAAACTCTAAATTTAAACCCAGGGATCTTAATTCTTTTACCATTACATTAAATGACTCTGGTGTTCCTGACTCAAAATTGTTATCACCTTTAACAATGGACTCATAAACTTTTGTTCTACCCGCAACATCATCAGATTTTATAGTAAGTATTTCTTGAAGAGTATAGGCAGCTCCATATGCCTCTAAAGCCCATACTTCCATTTCACCAAATCTTTGTCCTCCAAATTGAGCTTTACCACCTAATGGTTGTTGAGTAACTAAACTATAAGGTCCTATTGATCTTGCATGAATTTTTTCATCAACTAAGTGATGAAGTTTTAACATATACATATAACCTACGGTTACTGGTCTCTCAAATTTTTGCCCTGTAATACCATCATATAAAATTTCCTGACCTGTTTGAGAAACTCCTGATAGTTCAAGTAGTTCAGAAATGTCTTTTTCTTTTGCTCCATCGAAAACTGGTGTTGCAAAAGGTATACCATCTTTTAAATTATCAGCTAATTCCATAATTTGATCATCATTCATTTTTTCAATAATTTTTTGATGACTTTCAAGATTGTATATTTCTAATAGCTTAGTTTTTAAATCTTTTGTTTGACCTTCTTTTTGCATTTTTTGTATCATATTACTTACCTGTCTTCCTAAAGAAGCAGATGCCCAACCCAAATGAGTTTCAAGAATTTGACCTATATTCATTCGACTTGGTACACCAAGTGGATTTAACACAATGTCCACAGGTGTTCCATCCTCTAGATAAGGCATATCTTCAACAGGACATATTTTTGATATAACACCCTTGTTACCATGTCTTCCAGCCATTTTATCTCCAGGTTGGAGTTTGCGTTTAACAGCTATAAATACTTTTATTAATTTAAGAACTCCCGGAAGTAATTCATCACCACTTTGAATTTTATCAATTTTATTTTCAAATTTTTGATTAATATTTCCTAGTTGATTCTCATAATTTTTAACTAATGACTCAATCTGTTGATTGGGCTTTTCTTCACTAATGTTAATTTTAAGCAAATCATTTAATTGAAGGTTTTCAATTTGATCATATCTAATACTTTCATTTTTAGTAAAGTTTTCATTGCCTGATAGATATTTTTTTCCTATTAATAATTCTCGTAAATGATTTCCAAAACTTTTTTCGAGAATTTTTAATTCATCATCTCTATCTCTAGCTATAATTTCAATTTGATGATTCTCAATACTTATTGCTCTTTCATCTTTTTCAATTCCTCTTCTTGAAAAAACTCTTATTTCTACAATAGTGCCTTTAACACCAGGAGGAACTCTTAAACTTGTGTCTTTCACATCTGCAGCTTTTTCTCCAAAAATTGCTCTTAAGAGTTTTTCTTCTGGGGTCATTGGAGACTCACCCTTTGGGGTAACTTTACCAACTAAGATATCTCCTGATGAAACTTCAGCTCCGATATAAACAATTCCAGTTTCATCTAAATTGATAAGCATTTCCTCACTAGCATTTGGAATATCTCTTGTTATTTCTTCAGGGCCAAGTTTTGTATCTCGAGACATTACTTCAAATTCCTCAACATGAATTGAAGTGAAGACATCATCTTGAACTACTTTTTCAGAAATTAAAATTGAGTCTTCAAAATTGTAACCATTCCATGGCATAAAAGCCACTAAAACATTTCTACCTAAACCAAGTTCACCATC
>MDSV01020297.1_pt1 | contig 11555 bp, 8 predicted proteins | sample 810851 | NCBI WGS metagenome assembly MDSV01 (sample SAMN05326640, study PRJNA326480) | marine metagenome | isolation source: seawater | place: Atlantic Ocean: North East | collected 2012 | reverse complement strand
GATACGATCGCCTCTACAGGTATTTGCCTCGGCCGAACAGGCTGGTGCGTCCTTTCTGATTAATACTTCTTTTCAAAGAGGGTAGATCTCTGACTCTCTTCGTAAAGGATAAGATTTCCGGGTCTCATCGAATAGCTCAGACTTTTCCATCTCAAACGCACGAAACACTGACTCTCGGAGTGCTCTATCTGTTTCAGTCATTGGGCATGCTCTTAAGATAGCCTCGACATGCGTATCGCATACCGGCCGTGAACCAGCGGCCGACTCCAAGAATACCTCGTCATCAATCTCATTAAGTCCAAACCCGAACAGAGATGCTGCTTGCTGTAGGATTTGTTTTGTTCCTCGATACTTTCCTTCGGCAGAATAACCTGCAATATGAGGACTTATTCGCCAGCATCGGCTAATCAGTGCGTCACCAATCACAGGCTCGTTAGGAAATACATCCAATACCAAATCAAATTGGGTTTGCTCCAGCAGATCATGTTCATGTAATACCTGACCCCTCGAGGCATTAATCAACAGCGCTTGTCGCTTCAACCCCGAGAGTACGTCGGCGTTCAGAAGCCGTTCAGTGGTATAGACTCCCTCCGTTATCCACGGAACATGCAATGAGATCACGTCAGATTGACGAGCGAGATCTTTCAAAGGAATGTGATCTGACAGGCTACGTGAATCAAATCGAGGTTGATCTGATAGTAGTACTCGGATCCCTAGCTTTTGCGCCCGTTGATTCAACAACGTACCCACGGCGCCGACACCAATCACACCCAATGTCAGTTCGTCGATCCTTCGGCCTCTTGATTTTGCCCAAGTAATGATATGGGAAAGCACATAATCAGTGACGGCAAAGGCATTGCAGCCCGGTGCAGATGCGACTGTAATATTTTGTGCTGCAAGGCTAGTTAGGGGCAGGTGGTCGGTTCCGATTGTTGCGGTTCCAATGAAGCGGATTGAATCAGGTAAATTATGAGCCGAAACCCTTGCGGTTGACCGAACAAGAAGAGCATCAGCTCCTTCTAATAGCGACCTTGAAATATCACGACCGGAATACCATCGGAGTTCGAAATTACTCGGAACCAACTCTCTCAGTCCGAGCAGTCCCTCATCAGCTACAAACACGGTCATCGAAAGTTCCCTGAAGCGAAATCGCTGATTGTCCCCTATACTCGTGTCTCAGACAAAGTAACGACATCACATGCTGACGATAGAACCACCGCTGATCGACTTATTACCGGAGCCCGGAAGTTCAAATAAAACGCTCTCAAATCTACCAAAAAGTGCGATTCCACTAGCAATTGCGGACATTGCCGCCCGCTCGAATTCACTGGTCTTGGTGTTGGTCGAGAAATCACAGGATGCCCAGCAGCTAGTAAACGATCTACATTTTTATTTGGGTCAAGAACATCACCTTGATGATGAGGGTGAGGCAGATGGTCCTGCAGAGATTCCGATTGTACACTTACCGGATTGGGAAACCTTACCCTACGACAGCTTTTCCCCTCACGAAGACATCACATCCGAAAGACTAAAAGCGTTGAGCCAATTGGATAACCTGCATCGTGGTCTTCTAATCCTTCCCGTGCAAACACTGGCACACCGACTACCACCACGAGAACACTTAGATGGTCAGCGTTTTGTTCTCAAGGTTGGTGACCACTTCGATATACACAGAGAACGTCGGCGACTTGAGGCGAGCGGATATCATGCTGTAGAAACTGTCAGAGAGCATGGTGAATTTGCGGTACGTGGAGCGATTCTTGACGTGTTCCCGATGGGATCTAACCAGCCGTTACGTGTCGAACTCTTTGACACAGAGATCGAAAGCCTACGAGCCTTCGATCCGGACAGCCAACGGACCATCACCAAGGTCGATTTAGTCACGCTCTTGCCGGCACGCGAAATTCCCCTAACAGAGGCTGGAATCGCCCGTTTCAGACAAAACTGGCACGAGACCTTCGAGGGTAACCCGAGGGAGTGCTCAATCTATCAGGACGTATCGTCAGGGCTAGCGCCTCCGGGAATAGAGTATTACGCCCCTCTGTTCTTCAACCAAATGGCATCACTTTTTGACTATTTACCAGCGGATACACTGACCATCCGCGTGGGGCTACTTTACGGTGCGCTTGAACAATTTTGGGATGATGTATCGACACGCTACGAAAGCCTACGACACGACCGCATGAGACCAATTCTTGAGCCACAAAAACTTTTCTTTCGTACTGAAGAGTTACTCGCTGGCTTGAAGGTCTTTGCCTCGGTTGAGATCAAGGATGGCGATTCCGAGCATCCTCGGATTCGTCCCCTCCCAGATATTGCTTTTGACGCTAAATCAGACGATCCAGTCTCGAAAATCAGAGCATTCAACGACAACGGCAAAGCAGTTTGCTTCGTCGCTGAGTCAGCCGGCCGATATGAGGCGCTTTTGGAGCTTTTGGCTAGGCACGGCATCCGACCAGAACCAATCCAACGAGTCGGTGATCTTTCATCAGAAACACAAAACTGTGCGATTACACTTGGCCTTCTCGATCAGGGTCTTGTCGTAGATGAAATTGCCATTGTTCCAGAGAGTCAACTGTTTGGTCGTCGCGTACCACAAAGACGCCGACGAAAACAGCATGAGATCGCGGCCGATCTTATTGTGCGCGACCTTTCTGAGATCTCAGAGGGCGATCCAATTGTCCATATCGACCACGGTATCGGGCATTACAAAGGCCTCGAGACTATCACCCTCGGTGAAGACATAAATGAATTTGTAGTCGTTGAGTATCAGGGCGATGCGAAGCTATACATTCCGGTTACCAATCTCGGGGTGTTGAGCCGATACGCAGGTGGTGACCCAGATTCGGTTTCAGCACACAAACTTGGAACCGATCGCTGGACCAAAGCCAAACGGAAAGCGGCCGAAGAGGTTCGAGACAAGGCAGCTGATCTCTTAGACATCTATGCCAGACGTGCGGCCAAAGAAGGCTATGCACATCGGATCGATGAGACCCAATACGACCGTTTCTCTGACGGTTTTCCGTTTGAATTAACACCCGATCAAGAGACGTCTATCGAAGCAGTAGTCACCGATCTTAGAGCACCCAGACCCATGGATCGCCTTGTGTGTGGTGATGTCGGATTCGGTAAGACAGAGGTCGCAATGAGGGCAGCGTTTGCCTCGGTTTGCAGTGGAACGCAAGTGTGTGTCTTGGTACCGACAACACTTCTCGCTCAGCAGCACTTTGAATCGTTCCGAGACCGTTTTGCCGATTGGCCTGTGACCATTGAAGTCTTGAGCCGATTCAAATCCGCAAAAGAGACCAAGGCTATAATCGAGCGTGCAAACAATGGCCGGGTTGATATTGTCGTCGGCACCCACAAGCTTTTATCGAGTAACCTTAAACTACCAAACCTTGGTCTTCTTATCATCGATGAGGAGCACCGTTTTGGAGTAGCGCAGAAGGAGCGATTAAAAAAATATCGATCCGATGTGGATGTCCTGACGCTAACGGCAACACCTATTCCGCGGACATTAAATCTATCGATGGCTGGTATTCGAGATCTGTCAGTCATCGCAACGCCACCAGCACGTCGTTTATCGATCAAGACATTCATCAAACAAAAGGATCGCGCTCTTGTGAAAGAGGCGATCCTTCGCGAACTGCTCCGAGGTGGTCAGGTGTATTACCTGCATAATGAGGTCAAAAGCATCGAGCGTTCGGCTGACGATATCAGACAGCTCCTGCCCGAGGCCCGAGTCGTCGTGGCCCACGGCCAAATGCGAGAACGTGATCTTGAAGATGTGATGACGGATTTTTATCATAAAAAGTACAACGTCCTTGTGTGCTCGACCATTATCGAAACAGGCATCGATATTCCGTCTGCAAACACCATCTTAATTGAGCGGGCTGATAAGTTCGGTTTGGCCCAATTGCATCAATTAAGGGGACGAGTTGGTCGGTCACATCATCAGGCATATGCCTATCTCTTAACACCAGATCCGCGGTCTATGACTACTGATGCCATGAAGCGTTTAGAGGCGATCGAAGCGGCCAGTGACTTGGGTGCTGGATTCCAATTGGCAACCCATGACCTCGAGATTCGAGGCGCGGGGGAGCTTTTGGGCGAGGATCAGTCAGGGAATATGCAAACCATAGGCTTTTCTCTTTACATGGAAATGCTCGACGAGGCCGTGACAGCGATTCGGGAGGGACGCATACCCGATTTTGACCAGACAGAATCAGCGCAAGCCGAGGTAGATCTTAAGATCCCTGCTTTGATTCCAAATGACTATCTCAATGACGTGCCGTTACGGCTTCAACTCTACAAACGGATCAGTTCGGCGACGTCGGACGAACTGCTCTCGGAAATTGAGATAGAAATGATCGATCGGTTTGGCTTGCTTCCAACACAGGTAAAAAACCTGTTCGAACAGGCCAAAATCCGTCTAGCTGCTCAGTCTCTGGGTATTAAACAAATCACCCTCGGTCCGCAGTCTGGCCGAATCGAATTTCGTGAAAAGACGAAAGTCGATCCAATGATACTGATCAGTCTGGTACAGTCCCAGCCGGATGAATACAAACTTGATGGTGCTACGGCATTGAAAATTATTCGAGAAACAGTGGGTACAGAAGCACGATTTGGTTTTATTTACGAAGTTCTCGATGCGTTAAAAAGGCCCCCGACCAAATGACGAACTGGATCCTCAGTTTTTTAATCACAACCCTCACGACATCTTTCGCCTATGCCGAAGTGAGACCCTATGCTCTTGAGGTATTGATATTTTCGCGCCCAGAGCCGGTACAGTCCATTACCGAGGTTTTCCCAGAGACAGAGCCCGAAGCACCCCAAAGCTTCGACTTACAAGTGGCTCTGGATTCGGGCTTTAACAACCTAACACCGCTTCCTAACTCAGGTCATATACTCAGAAACTCTGCACTTCGCATCCGGACACAAATCAACGGGCAGGTTCTATTCCACAAGCGCTGGATACATCCATTGACCAAAAAGCAACAGTCGAACCCTTGGTTCCGGATCTCTGGCATAAGTGAAGATGGTCTCAGTCTGAGGGGTTATCTGCGGTGGTCAATTGACCGATTCATTGAGGTGGATACCGATTTGAGGGTGACACGTGCCGGTATTCGACAGAGACCTGACGGAAAACCTGTTAACGAAGTGTATCTACTGCGAGAGTTCAGAAAGATATCGTCGAAAGACATTCATTATCTGGACCATCCGGCGTTCGGCGTCATCATTGCTGCTGAACCGATCGAGCCGGCAGAACCTCAGGCTCAACCTGCAGATGTAGCGTCTGAGTTGGAAACGCCACTTCTGCCCCAATCCCGGTGATCAAGTCATACGCCTTCAGCAGCACATCCTCTTTAACCGTATGATATTCAGCCCACACCGTGGTCTTGGTAAAACAGTAGATGAAGAAATCAAGGGAACTCGGCCCGAACTGATTGAAATTCACCATCAGGGTCTGTGAATTGTCAATGTCGGGGTGTTGCTCAAGCATTGATTTCACCTGTTCACCAATCCGGCGGATCTGTTCAGCATCGTCATAACGAACACCGATAGTCTCATAAATACGACGGTGCGACATTCGTGAGGGATTCTCAACAGCGATAGATAAGAAGGTTGCGTTTGGGACGTAGAGGGGACGCTTGTCAAACGTCCGGATAGTGGTAATCCTCCAACCCAGTGATTCAACAGTCCCCTCAATATCACGATCCGGTGAACGGATCCAATCGCCGACACCGAAAGGACGGTCAAGAAAAATCATCAGACCACCAAAAAAATTGGATAACAAATCTTTTGCGGCAAAGCCAACAGCGATACCACCCAAACCACCAAAAGCTAATACTCCGGATACCGAAAATCCTAGTGTCTGAAGAATAATCAGGCCACCCGTTATGAGTACGGTGATTCGGATCAGTCGCCCAATGGCTTCTACAGTCGTCAGATCTAAATCATCGGCCTGAGGATCATGAATCATCCGTCGCTTTACACGGTCGATAAAACGAATCAATCCCCAAGTCAGGGTCGCAATTACCAATGCCGAACGAAGGGGACCAAAGACAGCCTCAATATCCAAACCGATTGATGCGCGCTCGAACGCAAAGGTAAGACCCACAACCCAAACCAGTGTCCGCGCGGGGCCTTGGAGCGCAGCAAAAAAAGTATCGTCCCACTTCGATGCAGTTTTCTCAGCCCGCAGTTTCAAGCTACGAACAAATCGACGCGTGAAATAAGCGCCAAAAACGGTTATCAAAACGATCACAAACAGTTCGACGCCGCGAAGTACTGCGATCGGAGACATTCCAATTTCAGTCAGTGGGCCCTTAAGGAGCGACAGAACCGATTCAATGAAAAGCTCAAGCATGTCAGGATTCCAAGATCGAAACTAAAGTACCTGGCGTCATCTGATCAGCCAGTTCACAAACATCAGCGGGGCGCATCCGAATGCATCCATGGGACATGGGCACACCCATTGGCTCAACCGGTGGCGTGCCATGCAAGTAGATATATCGCCGCTGGCTATCTACCTGCGCACCACGATTGAAACCACTCTCGTTACCACAAAGCCATAATATGCGTCCAAGAATCCAATCGCGGTCTGGATATTTATCATGTATCTCACGAGTCCACACCTTCCCCGTGGATCGTCGACCAACAAAAATCGTATTCTCTCGCTCCCCGCGCCCAATTATCGCACGAATCCGATGCCCACCACGAGGTGTACAACCAGAGCCCTCTCGCTCTCCTGGCCCATTAAGAGCGGTCGAGCAGGGGTAATCGTGAAAACCATCGGCCATGAAAACTCGACAATTTTGCGTTTGGAGATTGATCTCAATTGATTCGATTGCCATAGTCGAAGCTTAACATCTCATAAAAACAAAACTGGATGAAAAACCAATGAAAGTAATGACTATCTCGGGCTTTGGTGGCCCGGAAGTATTTTCTGAGCATGACATGCCTGAACCCCAAGCCGGCGAGGGCCAAGTCGTTATTGATGTGAAAGCGTCAAGCGTTAATCCAATCGACATTAAGATCCGGTCAGGTATGGTACCGCTAGCGACCCCTCCATTTCCCGCCGTACTGCACAGCGACGTGGCCGGGATCGTAAGCGAGGTCGGGCAAGGTGTTAGTCATCTTCAGGTTGGCGACGAGGTCTGGGGATGCGGGGGCGGTTTTAACGGCCTACCCTCTGGAGCACTTGCTGAAAGAATGCTAACAGACGCACAACTGATTACAAAAAAGCCAAAAAATCTCTCATTTGTTGAGGCAGCGGCGCTTCCACTGGTTTCATTGACAGCTTGGTTTGCTCTTTCAGATCGGGCACAAGTCCAAGCCGGTGACCGTGTCCTAGTGCACGCGGGCGGGGGTGGGGTTGGTCATGTCGGTGTTCAAATCGCCAAACATCTGGGCGCCACCGTTCATACCACGGTAAGTAATGAGCAAAAAGCTCGTGCTGCGCGAGAACTTGGGGCAGATGAGACGATTTTATACCGAGGCCTTTCGGTTGATGACTACGTCAAAAAGTATACTGATGGCAGGGGCTATGATGTCGTCTTCGATACCGTCGGTGGTGACAACTTAGACGCTAGCTTCCAGGCAGCTCGCTTTGCTGGAACCATTGTCAATATCGCAGCACGGTCAACGCATGATCTGACACCAATGCACTCAAGAGGGCTCACACTTCACGTGGTTTTCTTGGTCGGTCAGGTCGCAAATCCGCTCAACCGTCACAGCATCAAGCCGAGACTTGAGAAATTGAGTGAACTAGCTGAAAACGGTGAGCTTCAACCACTGATAGATCAGCAACATTTCGAAATCGAGGACGTCGCCGATGCTCATGCCTATCTAGAATCAGGTGAACCTATCGGCAAAGTTGTTCTCACTCGGTAGCTTCGTCGACCAACTCGATCCAATGTTTGACCGGGTTATCAGTTCCGGTGGACAGATGAAGTTGGCATCCCACATTGGCGGTGGCGATAGTCGGCGCTCCGGTGGCCTCAAGTGATTTGATCTTATTCTTGAGAAGCTGCCGACTTAGATCGGGCTGCAATATCGAGTAAGTCCCCGCAGATCCGCAACATAAGTGCGAATCCACGACAGGCGTTAGTTCAAACCCCAGCCCACGCAAAATACCTTCGGTGAGACCATTCAGCTTTTGACCATGTTGGAGCGTACAAGGCGAGTGGAAAGCCACGCGTTTGGCTTGCCGAACCTTCAGTCCCCGAAGGTCCTCGGTCGACAATACTTCAGAAATATCTCTAGCGAGCGCTGAAACACGCGACGCCTTTTCAGCGTACACAGCATCTCCAGCCAATAAATGCGCGTAGTCTTTGACCATGACACCACAACCAGATGCTGTGATTACGATCGCCTCAACACCCTGCTCTACCAAAGGCCACCAGGCATCGATATTCCCCTTTACAGCATCAAGGCTTCGATTATGGTCGCTCAAATGGTGGGCCACAGCGCCACAGCACCCTGCTTTGTCTGCCGAGATTAACTGAATACCCAAGCGGTCGAGGACACGAGCGGTCGCCGCATTTACGTTTGGGGTCGCGGACGGTTGCGCGCACGCCTCCAGGATCAACATTTTGCGTGAATGTGAGGTCGAAGGCCAAACACCTTGGGCCGACTTCTGGGGAATCTTACGTTGTACGATTCCCGGCAGGATAGGTCGAAATAGCTGGCCCACGCGCAATAAAGTTGAGAACAAAAGTCGATTCGGGATGACATGTATTAAAGTCTTACGGATCAGTCTTTCGATCCATGAACGGCCTACCTCATCTTCAACGATTTTACGACCGATATCGGCGAGCCGACCGTAATCGACTCCGGAAGGACAAGTGGTCTCACATGAACGACATGTCAGACAACGATCAAGGTGTGTCTGCACCGATTCGGTAGGAGTTGCCCCCTCAAGGATCTCTTTGATTTGATAGATTCGGCCACGAGGCCCATCGAGTTCATCTCCGAGCAACTGATATGTCGGACAGGTTGCCGTGCAGAATCCACAATGGACACACTTCCTCAAAATTGTTTCCGCCTCACGTGCGTAATCTGTATTGGCATAGCGCTCGACAATATTGGTCTGCATCAGTGGTAACCCTCCAATAATCGACCACGGTTGATTAGCCCGAAAGGATCCATCGCTTCTTTGACTCGTTGGTTCAGACGGAGGATACCCAGCTCGAGTGGTTGCATTCCCGTGCCCCCCGTCCTCTGACGTGCAAAACAAGTGGCGTGACCACCAAGACTCGCAGCCAGTTGGAACATCGAAAAATCGTCCGGGTCAGTTTTTACCCAACGCAGCCCACCACCCCAATCGAAGCAGAATGAATCTATTGCGTCACTTGGCGTGGTCGGAGCGACCGATACCCGCCACAACCACTCGTTCTCTTGATCAAACTGCACATGATTCAAGTCACGTAAACTATCCCAAAACTGGTCAGTATCCGCACGGGTTTCGCCTCCAATCGATCTGGCGGCAGAGTCGACACCATTGGCGGCTCCTGACAAGCGAATGGATAATGACCCCTCTATCCAAGCCGCCGCTGAAATAGGATAGGGCCTCCGACCAAAACGAATCAGTGTCTCCATGGCCTCGGCCTGTGAACACTCAACAACCCGTGTCTGCTCTTTATCAGGGATGGGCAAGACCTTTACTGACACTTCGGTCAAGACACCCAATGTCCCATACGCGCCCACTGATAGGCGTGATAGATCATAGCCCGCCACATTCTTCATCACCTCGCCCCCAAACTTGAGGTGCTGCCCTAACCCATTAATCAACCGTACACCGAGAACGCAGTCACGGGCGCTACCAAGGTGAATGCGACGGGGTCCAGACAATCCGGACGCCATCACGCCCCCTATCGTGGTTTCTGCGCCAAATTGAGGTGGCTCAAAGGGTAGCATTTGTCGCGCGTCTTTTAGACAGGACTCGATATCTCTCAAGGATGTTCCACTTTTTGCAGTCAAAACCAGCTCAGTCGGCTCATAATTCACGATGCCAGAGTGCTCCAGCATCGAAACTGGTTCATCAAGTAGTCGTCCCCCGAGGAACGATTTGGTATTTCCACCGACCACGGCTACCCGTTCTTTTGCTACCAGCCGCCTACGCAGGTCCTCAATAAGTTGGGACATCAGAACCGCTCCAACTCAGGATGAGGCATCTGACCATGATGGATATGCATTTTTCCAAACTCGGCACAACGCTGGAGGGTCGGTACCGCCTTTCCCGGATTAAGGATACCCGTTGGATCAAATGCCGCCTTTATCGAGTGGAACTGGGTCAACTCATCAGACGAAAACTGTACACACATTTCATTGATCTTCTCGATACCGACTCCGTGTTCACCAGTAATGGTTCCGCCCACTTCGACAGATAACTCCAGTATTTCTGCCCCAAATTCTTCTGCTCGCTTGACCTCGTCAGGATCATTGGCATCAAACAGAATCAGTGGATGCAGATTACCGTCGCCCGCATGGAAAACATTTGCGCAGCGCAGACCGTATTGTTCTGACATTTCCCGCATCCGGCGTAATACAAGAGATAAATGTTTCCTTGGAATGGTTCCATCCATGCAATAGTAATCAGGCGAGATTCGCCCTACCGCAGGGAATGCGCTTTTGCGACCTTTCCAGAAGAGAAGACGATCTTCTTCACTAGTAGCGACTCGGAGCATGGTTGCACCGGACTCTTTCAGAATCGACTCAACGCGCGATAGCTCTTCTGCCACCTCTTCCTTTGTACCATCCACCTCACACAACAGAAGTGCTTCTGCATCAAGCGGGTATCCAGCCTTAACAAAATCTTCAACCGCGGCAACCGCGGCCCCGTCCATCATCTCAAGACCCGCTGGAATGATCCCGGCAGCGATGATGCCTCCTACCGAATCCCCAGCCTTGGTCACATCATCGAAAGCAGCCATCACAACACGCATTTCTTCGGGTTTGGGCAATAACCGGACCGTGACTTCCAACACGACCGCTAACAGTCCCTCACTTCCGATAGTCAAAGCCAGCAAGTCGTATCCGGCCGAATCCAACGCATCCGAACCTACCGTGATGATCGAACCATCATCCAACGCGACGGTTATCGATAAAACATTGTGGACGGTCAATCCATATTTGAGGCAGTGGACACCACCCGAATTCTCGGCAATATTCCCGCCGATCGAACACGCTATTTGGGACGATGGATCCGGTGCATAATACAAATTCAGGTGGCTGACGGCCTCAGAAATAGCGAGGTTTCGGACGCCTGGTTCAACACGAGCTATTCTTGAATCAGCATCAACATCCAGAATCCGACTGAATTTCGTCATCACAAGAAGCACACCCTCAGCGTGCGGCAATGCACCCCCAGATAGACCAGTCCCGGCACCGCGCGCCACGACAGGAACCTCCAGATCTCTACAAGTCCGAAGTACGTGACAGACCTCTTCTCGTGTCTCTGGCAATACCACTACTTGTGGCTTCGTCTTGTACATTGTCAGACCATCGCACTCGTACGGGGCTACGTCTTGTTCGTGAAACAGCACTCGTTC
>MDSV01248928.1_pt1 | contig 11556 bp, 5 predicted proteins | sample 810851 | NCBI WGS metagenome assembly MDSV01 (sample SAMN05326640, study PRJNA326480) | marine metagenome | isolation source: seawater | place: Atlantic Ocean: North East | collected 2012 | reverse complement strand
TGGTATCTGTGTTTTTTTGTCGTCGTCGTCGTCGTCAAAACGACTTTGATGATGACTCCTGATGATGATGTTGGCAAAAAATGCATCAAAATGAATAAAGCGGAGGAGAAGAAGCATGGGATTCGGCGGAAAAGAACGTTGACCGACGACGAACCCGGGAAAAGAGGTGACGACGACGACGACGAACCCGACAACAAAGACGAACGACATCATCGAGCGGAACACGATCAGAACGCTTTTGTCGAACACGCGTTCGCGGCGGTCGTGGAGTACGTCGGGCATTTCTTTGCGAAATTGAGCAAGTTTCTTTCTTCTGCGTTTACCGGGCGCGACGACGACGATGGAAAGCACGACGCGATTTTGACCAATGCGAGTTTGGAAACGGCCGTAAACATTCGAACTCGCTTGGATGTCGCTTACGATGAAATGCAAACGGAGCACGTGGAGATGCTCGAGACGTTGTGGAGGAGTTGTTTCGAGGAAGACGGGGTGACGTTTCCGTCGTCGTCGACGGCAGCTTCTTCTTCTTCTTCTTCTTCTCCTCGTCGACAACCGCGTTTAGGCTCCGCATCCGAAAAATGGAAAGAAATGGGATGGCAAGGCACGCATCCATCGACAGATTTGCGAGGGTGCGGTGTATTCGCGTTAGAAAATTTGGTCTATTTCGTGCAGACGAGGAAGGATTCGTTCAAAGTTTTAGTGGAGAAGAAAAACGGTACAAGGAGCGATTGGGAGTACCCATTCGCGGCGGCGGGCGTGAACGTGACGCACGAATTGACGAAATTATTAGACGTGGATGGAATCATAAGAAACGGAACGGTTGGTGAAACGTTGAGGGTAGATAAATGCGTGGTTGGTTTTTTCGAGTTGATTAGGAGACATAGCGGTAGTATTGCGAGCGGTAGTCGCTTCGACGAAAACGGAGTAGGTATCGTTTCCGTCTTTCACGAGATCTACTGCGACGCGTTTGAGATTTTGGATCAGGAGTGGTTGCTTGCTAAAGCAACGTACATGGAGTTCGCGAAGGTTTTAGAACGAACGATTCAAACGAGAGTCAAAGAAAATCTGGAAAGGTTAGCTGACGAAGCGCGTTCCGTATCATAAATAAAGTTACATGTAGCTTTTGAAGCGCGTTGTTGGTAAATACGTTACAAAAAACCACATAACCATCATTCCCTCTTCGTCGTCGGCGGTTGCCAGTTATGCCAGTTATCGCTTGCTCTGTTCCCTTCTAAACTAAATCCTTTAAACCTGCCCGGGCATTTTGTGCAATCTATGTCTTCTCCTCCGCACTCGCACATCTCCGCCCCGGTCGCCGGTTCGCCCTCGTTTTTAAACTCGCACACCATAACCACCACGTCCTCCTCGCCTTCGTTGATATCGGCGTGTAGCTCGTTCGGCGGGTCCGGAGCTAAGTAATACGCTTTCCCCGTTTCAAACACCAAATCAGATTTCGTCCCGTCTTCTTCCGTCTTTTTCAGCGTTCCTCCACGCAAGGCGACGACGACGCGATACCTATCGTGTCGATGCATTTTCAGAGGCAAATTCGGCGCTATGGTTGTTTTCCAACACACGGATTTTTCGTTCTCGAACTGGAACTCTCGCGACATGACGACGACGACGATGACGACGACGACGACAACGACTGTATATGGACGCTCTCGTGTATTCGGTGGTGATGGTCTTTGTCTTCTTCTTTGTCTTCTTCTTCTTCTTCTTCCGCAAACGATGAGATGGTCGTCTCAAAGAGAGAGAGTGGTGTGTTGTTATTTATTAGGTATTCTATTCTGTGCACCAAAAAGAGACCCCTAAATTTTTTTTACTATTTTACAAACCCTAAAACACACACGAGAGAGAAGAAGAGAGTGAAAAGAATTTGCTCTTTGACATTATTTGACGAGACACAACAAAAAGAACACGCCGATATTTTGATTTGCGACGCGACTTTTTTTGTGGGACGAAGATGCTGCGGGACGTTTTGGTGCACTACGACTCGGGGGACGACGAGAGAACCCAGCATTGGTCGTCGTCGTTACCCGTGCCTCCGGTCGTCGACCGAGTGCACGTCGTCGCGTCCCCTCGCTCTGTCAAGGCAAGAGAGAAGAAGAACTTGACAACGAACCGAACGGGAAAAGAGGAAGAAGAGGAGGAGGAGGAAAGCGCTTCGATTCTGGTGACGGATGGTGCGCGCGCGTTCGTCTTCCGCGGGCGAGATTTAGACCGGCCTTTAGTGTCGTTACGTTTCGATGACGATGAGGTTTGTGATGATGATGATGCACAAAGGAAGGAGAAGAAGGATGTGCAAGTCGTGACCTCGAGCGCGTGGTCGCAGGACGGGCAATTTTTTACGTGCGCGGTAGGACAACGCGCTGTGTTTGTACACACGCGCGTTGGACGAAGAGTCGTTACGGTGGACTTGAAAGAGGACTTGAAAGAGAACGAACGCATCGTGGGCGAGTGTATCGCACCCGCGGAAAGAGAGGGCAGGCGCTTGTTTTGCGCACTCGTGGAACGTTCGTTTTACTCGAGCGGTTGGAACATATTCAGGAATAAGAAATGGAAGAGGAAGCGATGTCAGTTGGAAATACGTGCGATTGAGTTTACAAGCGAGGATGACGTGGTAATTCGGAATTCAAGTCAAATGAAGAAAATTGCACTGAAGAACGTAGAAGGTATGGTTTCTGTTAAAGGTTTCCAAGTAGACGAAAAGACACAAACGGTCACCGTCGTCGGCGGCGCTATGTCTGAAAACGACGAAGCCGAAGAAGAAAGGACGTGCGTGACGATGTATAGTTTTAGTGGCGCATCAGAAAATGTGTTTCCAGTCGTTGCATCGGGGAAAGCTTCTTCTGCTAAAAGTAAAAACAAAATAATATCGTCTTCGCGTTGCAACGTGAGCATAGACGCCGCCGCACAAAACGCAACGACTCGAGTAGGTATTTTCGACGGGAGTACGCGAAGCGCGTCGCTCTGGGAAACAGGGTTTACAGCTGGTGGCGAGTTTATCGTTGGAGAGAATCAATATCAACGCATTTCATGCGTAGATGATGACAATAGTGCATTCAACGCAAACCAACCAGCGTCCTCTGCGACGCTTTTATCTAATAACGTCTCGGCTTTTTCAAACGACGAGTCCGGTGAGTTGACTTTGCGCGACGACGCTAACGGCACGATTTTATTTCAAGGAACATTCGCCCACGTTTCAGGCATCGTTGAAATAACCAGTAACAGTAAAAAAGAATTAAAACGAGTGTGCGTGCTTGAATCGTTTCCGGAAAACGACCAATCGTGGCGATTGATCACCATCGAGGAAAGAACGCCCGAAGAAATGTTTGAGAAATATCTCGATATGAAATGCTGGGACGAAGCGCTCGAACTGGCAAATGCGTACGAATTGGACACGAATGCTTTGTACAAGAAAAAATGGTTCGCTCTCGTCGATGATTTACACAAGAATAGTAACAATATTAGCAGTAGTAAAAACGCGGGGACCTTGGCTTCGTTGGTGATTGAAACGTTGTCTTCCATATCGGATCGAAAGTGGGTTGTCGCGGAGTGTTTGTTGCGCGTCGCTCCGACGTATGAGACGCAAAAGCTGTTTCTGTCTCGAGTCGTCGCTGAAACAGAAAGGTTTAGCAGTAGTAGAAATGATTGTACCGGTGAAGAATCCAAATGGTGGCTTCGGGCGCGATTAGTGGCTCTTGGTGCGTTGGATCGACTCGAAACTCTTCGGGCGATGCACCTAGGAAACTTCTCATCTTCGGCGTTCGAAAGTTTTCGATTTGTAGATTACTTAGATGCGGCTAAATCGGTTGCAAGAGCTGGAAACGCTCGGGGATTGGAAATATTGTTGCAAAGACATAAAGAGTGGTTTCGCAATCACGATTTATTAGATATATTAGCAGAAATTCCAGAGTGTGCTAGCGTCTCGGAATATAAACGAGTATTAATCGAGATTATAGATGGGTGCGATACTTCTTCAGGTAGAAAACACCAACTTCGGGCCCCCGATTGGTGCGAATCATCTGTCATATTACAGAACACCGTTTCCAAGGAACACGGAATGACGTTAGTCGTTGAACGAGATGACGGCTCTGCGAAAGAGATTCCATTGCACTCGACGATAGAACGAGACGCGGATGACGATGCGGTTGATCGAACAACGAACATCGGACAATGGGTCATCGAACGCGCATTTCAGATTGATGAACGTTCTGGATCGTTATCCAACGCGCGCGACTTCTTAGCTGCTGTTGTATCGTCTTCGAATAGTTGTTTGGAAAACGCGAGCGTCTCAAATGCACTGCAAAGTGCGTCTTCGCTCTGCGCGTTTGTGTTCCTCAAAGAGGCTTACAACGACATCGATGCGCTTTTTCAAATGCGCGTGTACTCGGTATCTTTGAGAGAGTTTCATGGAAAATCATCGAGTGAAAAATTATCTTTGCTGTTGAACGACGAAGATACCACGGTAGATAACGTGTGGTCAATGCTTGACATCGTGACTCGGTACCTGTGCATTGATGACGATGAAGGCCCAACGACGATGCAAACGTTGTTAGGAAAATGGCTCGTTTCAATCGCGTTCGATAGACCATCACAGCTGGCCTATTTTTCTCGCACTTTACAGTGGTTTACGAAAAATGGTTTGGAAAATGCCAAATCCCATCTCGGTGGTTTAAAAGGTATCGACAGTGTCGTTTCGGAGGTTACGCACTCGTTTGCGCGCATCGATAAACGCTCCATTGAAAAACTCAAGTCGATATTGTTGGATGTCGTTTTGAGCAACGAGGACGATAGCGACAACGATGACATCATCAACGCGAATGAAGAAGATGTAGTCATCAAACGTCTGCTTTGTTTTATCGACGCTGCGGAAGTCATTCTTTCTCGCAATGATGTGTTTGAAATATCGTTGCGCGAACTATCGGAAGCTGCGGCGAATGAGACGTTTGCGAGAGAACTTTTAGTTGATATTTTAGACGAGGAAAATATCCGCAAACTCAACGATTCTGGATGGCTCAGTTTGTTCAAAGATATTCGAACGCTTCTTCACGGCGCTTTTCCGAAAGTCGAGTACAAGGAAGATTCCGGAATTTTACTCTTTGCTTTAGAGAAGCTTGTTCGTAGTCAGTTGCGCAATCAAGCGTGGTCGGCAGCAAAGAAACACATTCATCGGTCTGAAAATAATTCGATTCCAATTTTACCAACTAAAGAATATGCGTTACCGCTCCTTCTTGAAGTCGCGAAGGATTTGATACGCGCTGCATTATCCATCAATGACCACACAATCATAAATGCTGATACCGTCTTGAGAATGATACCTCTCGATGCGGAGACTGGATCGTGCTACCCTGAAGTACTCGAAGAATTGTATTTGATTGACACGCTTCGAAAACTCGGCGATTTTAACGTCTTCATAGCTCCACTCGAGTTTGAAAACGCGAAAGACGATCGAGAGAGTATCTTATCCTCCTGTCTCGCCGGGAACCCGAAAAGAAACTATTTGCGCCTGGACGAACTCATAGACGTTGGAAACTGTCTCGGTGTACACGCACTTCGTGTTGAGTTGATGTGTGCTGAGTACGCGTTCTCCGCACAAAGAGATATTCAAGCTTCTGCTCGTATGTCTTTGCGCCTCGTTGCGAACGACTATAGCGAATGCTGGCGACTCTGCTCGGCTCTTGGGAGTAGTAGCAATCAGTTGATGGTGAAGACGCGATTGACTTTGTTATCCTTCGCACTTTCGCATTGTCCAGCATCTCAAGTGCCTGGACTTTTAGACGAGTGGCAAAGGGCACAGGTCGAGGAACAACGCTCGTCGTCGTCGTCGTCATCATCATCACCTTCTCCTTTTTCAAATGCGTTATATGATTTTGGTTTGCAAGGTACGGAAGCATCAGATAAAATGTTGGTATCGTTTTTGCGCGAAGAGGAACCGTTAATGCTAAAAAAAAATGATGAACTTGCAAAGTTTTCGTCGAAGAAAGCGAGACAGAACTCCGATCAGCAACAGTTCCCAAAACTCCCGCAAGTCGCGTGTGCGAAATCGTTCGCTTATCTCGCGATGATTGAGGATCCGAATCTTGCCGGGGACGCGGTAGACGAACTCGCGGCGAAAGCGTCGAGCGGACACGCACTCCGTATTTTATTGTCTCTTGGATTCTATTCGAGAGCCGCGAGGGCGTTAGATTATGGTAGCGGGGATAATGCGAACGTTCATGACGACGCGTCGTCCTTCGCCTCGGCGAGTATGAGTGATCTGGCGAACGCGTTGCAACACAGCGGAACCGTCGACGCGAAATTGGCTGGTAAGTATCGTTCTCGAGTTCACGCTATGGCGGATGCAGAGACGTTGGCATTTTTGCTCGGACGAGAAAATTTTGATGCAAACGCGTTCGTTGCAGATGATACCAATATCGCGTGTAGCCTTTCCTCAGGTGAATACGGGTACCGCGCGAAAGCAGTTCTTGCGTTGGCGAGCAGCGACGTTTCGGATGCCGATTTATTGCGTCTGCCGAAATCAAAATCTAACGATGAGGAAATATCGAGCGCCTCATCGACGCCACCTTCGAATGTTTTGAAACTTTGCTTGCGACTCGCGGACACGTACGGAGTTGATCCGCGCGACGTGTACATTTCACGAACGGAGATTTTCTTTGAATCGAATTTCGAAAACGATGAAACGTTGCTGAACGCATATGCGGAAGCTTTGAAAACGAGAACAAATGAGCAAAAATCTTCCTCTTTGGTTGACGTCTTGACGCGCATCGCTTGGCCTATAGTTTCAAACGGACGACGCGTTGACGTGCTGCAATCGTATTTCAAGATTGCGTCTTATGAGGACGCTTTGATGCGTCTCGATATGTTTAAAGAATTCGTCCCTTCGCTCGATGTGTTTCAAATCTTTCAATCGGATGGCGCAATACACGCGAAATCCTCTGCGATTGAGATTTCGACACTTTTTGCAAACGAGGTTGCTTCGAAAGTGCGTCCTGAATTCCCGAACGCGCTCGCGTCTGCGCTCGTAAAAGCGTTTGCAAGTTCACCCATTACGTCGGAAAGCATCTTTGCTTCGGCAGTGACGACTGTTTTGAGAGAAGCGACGACGACGGCGACGAAAAAGAAACGGTCGACGCCGGAATCGAGATGGGAATGCGCGTGCTCAGCGCTTTCCTTTTTGGATTCAGCCTACTTGAAATTGTTATTGACAAATACAGGCGATAAAAATGCCTTCCTCACCGAAGCCTCCCGCGCGTTGAAGATTACAGTGTATTCGGACGTTCTTTACGAACTCGAAAATTCTTCTACTTCTGACGACGACATTGCTTTCACAGAAAAATCAAAACGCGCTTTGAAAAACCTCGAGGTTGTGCACCTGGTAGAAAATGCGTTACCGCGATTACATCCAGATAAACTCGACGCGCTTGAGATAAACGTTGACGTGTGCGAGGAGACGAGCGTAGCGGCGTTGGTGGATGTCGTGTCTTCGTGGATGGTTTCGAACAACAGCGAGCCTTTTGTCTCCGCTCTCGCCGTCGCTGAGATTTATGCTTCTTCTTCTTCTTCATGGATGAAAAACGAAGATTACAAGTCTCTGCTTTCTGCGATATGTTCGAACGCGTTAGAAATCGCGCTCGATGAAAATGCATTCGACGCGAAGAAGCTCGAAAGCATAACCGTCAAGTCTCTCGGCACCAACGAAGGGTGTAACGACAAGGAGAAAGCGTCGGTACTGAACACAATCCGGAGAGAGACGATTGCTCGACTCGAGAAATTTGTCGGAGAAACCGTAAATGACAACGATCGTGCGTTTGTCGTCAATTTGCTGAGTAGCAACGACGTGCCGTGGATATCGGACATCACTTCTGAGATGGTGATGATGAACGTTGACGATACTACATCAGCCGAGGCTGTCGCCACTCCGCTGGTTGTCGATGAAGAACAAAAAGAGAAAGAAGAAACTATCAAGGCTGAAGAAGATACAGAAGGAGTGAAAGCAGATTCTTCACCGACGCCACCACCACCACCACCACCACTACCAATAGATTCTTCTTCTTCTTCTTCATTTCCTCCTCCATCTTCTTCTCCTCCCCCTGTACAACAACACACACCAGGTGTTCCCCGTTTATTTCTGATTCAAAGCGAAAGTTGTTTGAAAGCGCTCGCGTCGACGAAGAAAATTTCCGAATCTGATTTAGTCGATTTTGCGAGTGCAAAAGCATTCGTCGACGACGCTCTCGCGAAAGTAGACGTTTCAAATTTAAATCAATTAAATGCTGTTCGAGATGTTTTGTTCTTGTGGGAAGATATCGCGCCGTGGGCGAGATTGCTCGAAGATGACGCGGGAGAAAATGTCATCGAAAGCGTCTTATCATCGATGTGGTTCAATCTCTTGAGCAAATCTGGTGAACTTTCCTTCGCGAAGGAGTGCATCGCGCTCGCATCGACGACTAAGCTAAAGAAAAGAAAGAAGCAATTGGTAGATGACTCGAAGTTTGCTCTTCTCTCCAAGTCACACGCGATTGAACTGTTGAACAAGTCTTCAAGCAGCAGTTCTGCTTCGCCAGTGGAAGCGTCAAAGTTCGCTTTATTGCTTCCGTACGACTCTGTGAGAAAAACATGGACTATTTCTGTGGATATTATGGATAGAGAGCTCGCGTTAGCGCTTGTTGGCGTAAAATCTGCGTTTGCCGAGATTGTCAATGCGTCAATGAAGACGAATGACGAGAAATTCATCGTTCAGTTACTTCGTCGACTCCAGGACAATCCGGCAGCGTTATTTTACGCCGTCTCTTTACTCGCCAACGATTTCAAGCAAACTGCGATCGCTGCGGATGCTTTGTTTTCGTGCTTGCGCATCGCCGAAGCGTTCCGTAACCCAGACAGCGCCAAAATCGTTTTGAAAACGTATTTAAGTCAATCGAATTTGAAAAAGTTTGCGGGTAAAAAAAGCTCGTCTTTCGTCGACGGTTTCACGGCGACGGAAATGTGTTCCTTCGAGCGCATTTTGAAAGGTTTACGAGAAAGATCGCACTGGTAACGAGAACACAAGGTGTCTCTTAATCCTTCCTTTACGTATTGTATTTTAAGTTTTAGCACATAGCATTAATGTCTCGCACGCTCTAGATTACAACAACTACATTATATTTCTACAAAAAACAATTTCTATACCGCGGCGGATTAAACATCCAAAATGGGGAATACTCCTCTTCCCATCCTTTCTATTTGACTTATCTGTTCGTTTTCCATTCGTCTTCTCAACCGTTCCGATAATCTCGCTTCGCGAATGCTCAGGTCGATCACGCCTCCATCTTTGCCTCGTTCTTCTCGCACTAAGTAATGTCTGTTTTCCCTCGTCGTCGCCGCGAAATACGTCGATCGAATCTTCCTCACGGCCATCTCCACCGCGAACGCGGAATTTTGCATCAGTTCGGACGAGATATCGTCTACGTCTTTGTCGTCTTCTCCTTCTCCTCGTTTTCTCTTCTCGTCTCGGTACTCGTCGTGCATGCCAAACACGTCTTCCCCGTCCACGAACACTTCGTCCGTGTGCACGACTCTCGGGCTGGTGCCTAGACAGACTATCGATTGAAATCTGTTCCCGCTTTTCAAGCGCACTCGGTCTTGAATCGATAATTTCAGCGGCGACGACGGTGGCAGCGGCGATACATCGTCGATGGACGACCCAGTCGTCTCGCTCTCGTGGTGGTGGTCCGAGTACGATCCGGAAACGCGCGACATCTCGCGATGATGATACTGATGATGATGATGACGACGCAGTCGTCTCGACGACGATAATGACGATGGACGTCGACGCGATTCGATTTTTTTTCGCGCTATGAGATCATCATCATCAAACGACGACGACGACGACGCAAACGACGGAACACCGCCGCCGCAACAACAACACCGCATCGTCGTCCTTCTTTGTCTTCTTCTTCTTCAACACGACGCACCACCAAGACCCCGGGAAAACGCGCGAGAATTTGATGAATTGGATAATCCAAGACGAAGAAGAGAGGGCGTGTGCCACTCTTTTTTTGTGCCGAAAAAATCCCCTACAAAAAAAAAGAAGATCCAAAAAATCTTTTCCCTTTCGTTACGTGTGTTCTTTAGGGTTTAAGGTTTGAGTCGCGTTAAGAGGGTTTGTGTACGAAGGATCGAAGAACGACGAGAAGAAGAAGAAGAAGAAGAAGAAGAAGAAGTTTACGTGATAAAAGAATAATAAAGGTACATTACATCGCGGCTAAGACTTGGTCCACGTGTGCGGTGGATTTGACGCTGGCCATTTTCTCGTCGTCCGTCTTGGCGCCCATTTCTTTCCAGTGCGCTTTGACCGCGCCGTCTTTCCCGACGAGGAAGGTTTGTCGATCGGAAAACTTCCCGAATACCGGTAGAGTTAACTCGGCGCCGTACGCTTTGGAGACGCTTCCGTCGGCGTCCGATAAGAGAGAAAACGTCAAGCCTTTCTTATCGCAGAACCCTTCGTGAGATTCGATCGAGTCCATCGAGATGCCTAAAACTCTCGCCTTTTTCGCTTCGAACTTGTCCTGCGCTTGGTTAAACCTCTCCGCCTCGATCGAACATCCCGAGGATCCGTCTTGGTTGTAAAAATACACCACCGCGTAATCGTTGTCGCGCAACACATCTTTGAGCGAAATCGACCCACCTCCAGTTGCTGGCAAAGAAAAGTCCGGCGCGACGTCGCCGACGTCGACGACCGATTCCTCGGCTGCAAACGCTTCAAAATCATCATCATCATCAATAACGTTGGTCCCCGTCGCGAGGATGGCGGTCATCATCAACGCGCGTCGTCTGTTCATCATCATCATCTTCTTCGCGCCATCATCATCGTCATCATCGCCGGCTCGAGTCGTCTTCTTCGCTTCTTCCAACACCGACGACGATGCCGATAATGGCAAAACAAAAAAGGAACTTCTTCTCCTCGGGCAGCTTTGGCTTCGAAACGACTTTGTCGACGACCTTTTCGACGACGACACAAAAGTTCTTCGGGTAGTAAAAGTGGTGGTGAAACTCGACGATTTGGAGGCCATCGTCGTCGTCATCGTCGTCGTCGTCTTTGTTCTTCTTCTTCTTCGGGTTTTGTACTACTACTACTAAAAAGGGTATTAGTAAATTATGTGGTACTCGATGAGGTCGATGATCGAAAAAAAAACGATGACGATGGAGCAGACCTTTTTTTTGGACTCGTACGTAGTGTTTAAAAGGAGGGTTGGTGTGTTCATTTTTAGGGTTTTAAAAGTTCGTTTGGAATTTTGTCTCTTTTCTTTTTTTTTTGTTCGCGACCTTTCGTGTGTTTTGTGTGTGGACTAAAACACTCTTGAGTATTATGGAGTACTTGTAGTAGTCCACAGAGATACACAAACCGTCTCGAGTTTTTGTCCAACCGACCAGACTTCTTCTTCTTCTTCTTCTTCTTCTTCTTCTTCTAGATCGAGATTCTTTCGTACATCTCTCTCTCTCTCTCTCGTGTGTGTGTGTGTGTGTGTGTGTGTGTGTGTGCTTTTTCATTCGAAACGCGGGTGAAGCGTCGTC
>MDSV01051875.1_pt1 | contig 11556 bp, 8 predicted proteins | sample 810851 | NCBI WGS metagenome assembly MDSV01 (sample SAMN05326640, study PRJNA326480) | marine metagenome | isolation source: seawater | place: Atlantic Ocean: North East | collected 2012 | reverse complement strand
ATTGTTGATCGCGACTTTTTGGAGTGGAACAACCTTCAACGGCAGGTATTGTACACCGAGCACGACGTGAAAACAGGCCTTCCTAAGGCTATCGCTGCCAAAGCCCATCTGGACCAGATCAACTCTGAGATTGAAATTGAGGCCGTTGTGGCTAATGTATCTGCCGCAAACATTAGCGAGTTGATCGATTCCGTCGATTGCATCGTTGACGGAACCGACAACTTCGAAACTCGATTTCTGCTCAATGATGCGGCCATCAAACATAACATTCCCTGGGTCTATGGAGGGTGCATCGGAAGTGAGGGGCAAACCATGACCATTCTGCCAGGGGAAACCCCCTGCCTTCACTGCCTTATGCACGGTGGGCCTCCGCCCCCGGGCACCACACCAACCTGTGACTCCGCTGGAATCCTCTCTCCCATCATTAATGTCATTGCTTCCCTACAAGCCTTGGAAGTGATCAAAATCGTTAGTGGTAATCGTGACAGGATTAGCCGGACATTACAGATTTTTGACCTATGGGATAACCAAATTAGGCAAGTAAAACTAACGCAGTTAAAAGAAACTGATGAATGCCCAACCTGTCACACGCATCAATTTGACTGGTTAACTGGAAAACAGGGTAGTCAATCAGCGATTCTTTGTGGGCGAAACGCCGTCCAATTGTCATTCTCTGGTGAATCACAGATCAATCTGGAACACCTTGGTGAGAAGCTTCGTGGTCTGGGAGCGGTCGACAGCAACCCTTTTCTTTTAAGAGCTTTCATTAACGAATTTGAAATTACAGTCTTTGCTGACGGTCGGGCTATCATCAAAGGGACCGAAGACGAAGTCGTTGCGCGTAATGTTTACGCAAAATATATCGGGAACTAGGGTTATTTGAAGAATATTTCAGCCCTGAGAGTTAACAGAAATTGCCTAGGTTTACCTTGCTAGGTTCCCATTCGCAAAATAAAATCGATGGGTTGGGGTCTTGCTTATCGCTTACTTCCGAAACTATTGATCAGTTCATAAAGATTTACTACAAGGAACGCGGAATGAAACGCTTCTTTTGCTTCACATTACTAATGCTATCTGCCGTTATCGTCGGCTGCGATTCGGGCGATGACAACAGTTCGACTGCTGCCCCGGAAATTCCAGATGATACGGGCTCCAATGTGGTAGGTACTCCCACAGTGGCCTATGTTACCAATGGCATCGCTTCCTTCTGGGATATCGCAGAAGCCGGTGCTCAACAAGCTGGGAAAGACCTCAAAGTCGACGTTCAAGTCCATATGCCTGTTGACGGAGTACAGGATCAAAAGCGAATGCTCGAAGACCTTATTACGCAACAGGTTGATGGTGTCGCCGTTAGCCCTATCGACTCTGACAACCAAATAGACCTGCTAAATCTGGTTGCCGATGCAACTACTCTGATCACTCACGACTCCGATGCTGCTGATTCAAACCGAGAACTGTACATCGGAATGAGTAACTACGACGCTGGCTGGATGTGTGGTGAATTGATCGAAGAAGCCACCGCAGACGTGGCTGACCAGGTTTCGATCATGATCTTTGTTGGTCGTTTGGAACAAGTGAATGCGCGTCAGCGTCGTCAGGGCTTAATTGACTACCTGATGAAAAGAGAAAAAGACGATCAACGTTACGACAAACCTGGTCAAGTAATCGAGAACGATCGTTTTTCAATTCTCGGCACGCGTACCGACGATTTTGATGCCAACAAATGTAAGTCCTACGTTGAAGATACCCTGACTGCCTATCCGGACATCACCTGCATGGTTGGTCTGTTCGCATACAACCCACCGCAAATTTTAGAAGCTTTGACTTCAGCGGACAAACTGAATGAAGTTCACGTGATTGGCTTCGATGAAGATGCTCAAACTCTACAGGCGATTGTCGATGGGACTTGCTACGGCACCGTGGTTCAGAACCCTTATCAATACGGCTATCAATCAGTGAAAGTACTGGCTGAGCACGCTACCGGTGTGAAGGACATTTCTGACCATGAGGACTTCATTGACATTCCAGCACGTAAGATTATGAATAACAATGTGCAGGAGTTCTGGGACGAGTTGAAAAAGTTGACCGGCGAAAACGATGCTGATGCAGGAAGCGATTCAGCAGAGTAAGACCCCAACGATCATTGTTATCGAAATCCAACTGGGGACTGTCTTTCAGTGTTGAATACAGTCCCCAGTTTTTTTTGATTTGAGAACAACATGTTGCAGCAAAAACTCATCCTTCACGTTCAAAATCTTACCAAACGCTTTCCAGGCGTGGTGGCATTGAACAACGTCAAATTGGAATTGCACGAAGGAGAGTTTCTGGCACTGATTGGAGAGAACGGGGCTGGTAAAAGCACTTTGATGAAGATTCTTGCCGGAGTACAACTTCAAGATGAAGGTACCGTAGAGGTTTTTGGGGAAACCGTCCGCATGGACAGCGTGAAAACAGCTCAGCATCACGGAATCGCGCTAATTCATCAAGAACTCAATCTAAGTGAAAATCTCAGTATTGCTGCGAATATTTTTCTCGGTCGGGAACCAGCTAAAGCCGGCTTTATTGACAAAGCGACGATTCGTTGTGAAGCTCAGCGATTCCTCGACATGGTAGGCTTAAAAATCGATTCGGAGACGCTTGCCGGAGATCTGTCGATCGGCCAGCAGCAACTTGTCGAAATTGCCAAGGCACTTAGCATTGATGCTCGCATCCTCATTATGGATGAACCTACATCCAGCCTAAGTGCCGGTGAATCCGAGCGACTATTTGAAGTGATCGCAGAGTTACGCGAACGCGGTGTGAGTATTATCTACATTTCCCACCGATTAGGAGAAGTCAAAATGCTTTCCGATCGCGTAACCGTCTTCCGTGATGGACAATATGCAGGTGACCTGTGCGGAGAGGAAATTACGCATGATGCCATGGTGAAACGCATGGTCGGGCGTGATATTTCGCAATACTATTCACACGAACCGAATCCGATCGGCGATGTCATTCTCGAAGTCTCCAATCTGAGAACTCAGGCGAACCCAGAGCACGAATTATCTTTTAAGGTTCATGAAGGTGAGATCGTTGGTATTTCCGGACTCGTTGGAGCAGGTCGCACTGAATTACTAGATGCCTTGTTTGGAGTGGCTCCGGCAATCTCAGGAACCATTGCAGTTGCGGGTCAGCAAGTCGAGCTCAATTCTCCAAGCGATGCCATTGCTCTCGGGTTAGCACTTGTTCCGGAAGATCGCAAAGGTCAGGGCTTGGTACTTCAAATGAGTGTCAAAGAGAACACAAGCATGGCTTCCCTAAAAGCTCACTCCATTAACGGCATTTTTAGAAATGCCGAACGAGAAGCGCAGGACACTGACGAGATGATCGCAAGGCTAAGTACTAAAACTCCCCATGCCGATCAAACCGCTGGGTTTCTTTCTGGTGGAAACCAACAAAAGGTCGTGCTTGGCAAATGGCTTGCCACTTCACCTACACTATTACTTCTGGACGAACCAACCCGTGGCATTGACATCGGTGCCAAACAGGAAATCTATCAATTGATGGAAGAGCTTGCCTCACAGGGCATGGCAGTCTTATTTGTTTCCAGTGAACTGGAAGAAATCATTGGCATGTCAGATCGAACGATCGTCATGCACGAAGGCAAAATAACCGGTGAATTACGCCGGGAAGATTTGGCCGAAGAATCAATCATGCATCTGGCCACCGGCGGTGTTCAACACTAAATCCATTGCACAAGTTTAAATCCTCTAATTACGAAGGTGTCATCGAATGAATAAGATCATGGGAATTCTGATGCTACTGGTATTTGCCTGTATCGCTACGAATATCCTTAGCGGTGGCAGTTTTGTAATTCCATTTAACTTACAAAACCTGATGGTGCGAACGTCTCTGTTTGGAATCATCGGTATTGGAGTGGCATTTGTTATCATCACGGGAGGGATCGACCTGTCCATTGGATCTATGATCGGTCTGATCGGCTGCCTGATGACCATTACTCTTATTGATAAAGAACTCGGGATTGTTCCAACATTGCTTATCGTTTTGGGGGTCTCTATTCTGCTCGGATTCGTTCACGGATTATTGATCACGAAAGCTCACTTACAACCGTTTGTGGTAACGCTTTGCGGTTTGCTGATTTATCGTGGTGTAGCCCGGTGGATCACGGGCGACTCGACCGGTGGATTTGGTAAACAATACAACGATTCCCTTCGTTTGCTAGCAACAGGCAAGCCGTTCGCGACAGCCACTGTACTCATTGTTTTAGGTACCGCAGTTACCCTGTTTTGCATCTACAAAACCGTACTGATACTGCGGAAAACGGAAGGAAATCCCCTGAACTGGATAATCGGTGCCGTGATTAGCATTTGCATAGCCGTCAGTGGCGTGAGCCGATTCACGAATGTCTCTGAAGCTCAGGTTCTGCAACTGAGCCAAGGGACGTCAGTAAACATTATGAGTAAACGTGATGCCACAAAGCTCGACATTTCTAAATTTGATGCAGACAAACCTGGTAGACGCCCCAGCCAGTTCATGCCCGAAATCCTGCTGAACTACGTTGGGTATTTCGCCATCCCTTTGGCCGTGAGCCTTGCACTTATTTTTCTAAAGAGAGATACCAATGCAGCTTTACTCGCACTTGGTTTGCTAATTTCAGGAGCCACATTAACTCTGTGGGCTTCCAGTTATGTCAGCAGCTTATTTGAAGAAAGAAAAGATGTAGGATTATTGGCCATCACAGAAGTCATTATCACACTAGGTATCTTTATTGCGGGTGTAGACCGATTTCTTAAAGGCGTCTATCGCTCCTTACCGGAGTATCGAGGTCTTCTGTCGATTACTTGTATTTTGAGCCTATGTTGGTTGGTGAGCCAAACTCCAATTTGTCGAACACTAGTTCCAATGCCGATGGTATTCTTAGCCACCATTTCTACGGCAGCCGCAATTTTCCTCAATAAGACTATCTATGGGCGATACTTACTTGCTTTGGGGAATAATGAATCTGCGGCCCGTCTAAGTGGCATTAACACGGACAGAATGATCATTCTGGCTTATGTCATCTGTGCCTTTTGCACTGCCATCGGCGGCATTCTATTTGCTTTAGACGGCAACTCCATCCAGCCGGCTAATCATGGGAATTTCTACGAACTCTATGCAATTGCTGCCGCTGTTCTTGGAGGTTGTAGCCTACGTGGAGGGGAAGGTAGTATCGCGGGAGTGGTGATTGGTGCTGCTGTGATGAGAGTCCTATACAACTCAATCACACTGCTCAAAATTCCAACTTCGCTGGAATTCGCCATTATCGGCGTTGTCATCATGATTGGTGTCCTAGCCGACGAATTTGTTAAAAAACTGAATAACGCGAAACGTCAACAGGAAGAAGTCGAACGAGCCAACCTTGTTGACGAATAGCTTTCTTACTAGAATGGAGGCTCGATGCAGCGGGAATGTATGCCGGCTGCAGATAGTAGTCTTCGTACGACCTCTTTACTATTTAGGAAATATAATCATGAAAAAAGCATTCCTTATGATGCTATTCGTATTCAGCGTAGTCATCGCTGGATGTGGCGAACAGAAAGCTGAAGTACCTGCTGATCCCAATGCAGATAACGTTTCGAGTGGGATGGACGAGTCAACAGAAACACCTGAAGATCCGGGTGCAGAAGGCGAAGGCGAAAACTCATCTGACGGTTAATTGCCATTTCATTTGAGCGTAGCTTAAATCATTAAAAGGCGTGGGTAGTTTTACTGCTCACGCCTTTTGCATGCAGTCAGCGATACGCATCACATCATACCGCTCGCTCTCTCTAGCAATAATCAAACGGCGATTTATGTTTGTAAGCGCAATAAACCAGATCCATTGGATGCATCACCCGCACGCTTTGATCCTGTACCCGACGTTCGCGGTCAATCTGCATTAAACAGCCGGAATTGGCCGTCAGCACAATACTAGCACCAGTTTCTCTAATATTCCCTAATTTCCGGTTACTCAGCTGATCCGCCATTTCTGTTTCAGTCAGGTTGTAAGTTCCCGCAGCACCACAACACATGTCACTTTCAGGAAGGTCGACTAATTCAACTCCAGGTATCTGACCAATAATATTCCGTGGCTGCTGACGTACTTTCTGAGCGTGAGCTAAATGACAAGCATCATGATAGGTCACTTTGACATCGAGCGGAGCTTTCGGCGGGATGAATCCTAACTCGTCAAGAAACTCATGGACATCCTTAACTTTTGACGCGAATCCACTGCGAGCTTCCGCTGTTTCCTCGTCATTCCAGAGATGAGCGTAGTCTTTCAACATGGAACCACACCCCGCAACATTGATAATGATGGCGTCAATGTCATCCCGATCAAATGCTTTTAGATTGTTCGCAGCCATCTCGATCGCAGGCTCTTCACTACCCGTGTGATAATGAATCGCTCCACAACACCCCTGACTTTCAGGAATAATCACATCGCATCCATTCTGTTGAAGCACGTGCGCGGTGGCATAATTGGTTTGGGCAAAGACTTCACTCTGCACACAACCTGTAAATAGAGCGACGCGAGCGCGTCGCTTTCCAATCGCAGGCATGACGTGTTCCAATTTCCCATCTGCCCGACGAAGCTTGGGAAGCAAGGTAGCCATTCGACCTAATCTCGGTGGCAAAAGTCTCCATAGCCCGGTAGCTAACATCAACGAGTCAAGTTTTAATGTTTGGGCGAGTCGGGCAAAGCTCAATGCCTTTCGTAATCGCTTGGGATGTGGGAAGAGGCCGAAGAGAATAAACTTATGAAACCAATCGTTCGTCTTCGTCTCACTATCGACGTCCTTTTCCATTTCCAAACGGAACGGTTCAATGAGACGACCATACTGAACTCCGGAAGGGCAAGCCGTTTCACAACTACGACAATCAAGACATAACTCCAAATGCCGTCTTACGTTTTTATTGAGATCCACACGGCCATCGGTAACAGCTCGCATAAGGTAAATGCGTCCGCGAGGAGAATCGTTTTCATTGCCTGTCATGACGTACGTGGGGCATGCCTGAGTACACAAACCGCAATGAACACAGTCTAGAAAATACTCGTAGTCGATCTTCTCACCCGGATTAAACGATTTCACAGGTAGCGGATTCTCGACTCGCTCAGAAACTGTTGCTTCCCCTAGTGTTGATAGTTCACTCATTGATATACAAACCTGCCGGGATTTAGAATTCCTCGAGGATCAAATTGCTCCTTAATACGATTATGCAGCCATTCGGGGGCTGCTAAATGGCCCCACATGGTACCTAACGTCAAATTCTCAGGGTTTGAACAGCGTAATGTTTCAACGTGACCATGATAAGTCGTCGCCAGTGGACCAAGTTCAGTAATAACAATTCCTGAAATACCTCGGTCAGGTATTTCATCAAACCCTACGGTAACCACGCCATTACCGGCATCCGACTGGATCGTACAACTCGGATCCAATGCGCGACATGTTTCAATCACCGGGACTGCGCCGCTGGAAACCGTTTTCACTTGGATGGTTAATTCACGTTCTTCAGCCGGGAATTCCTGAATCTGTTGCCATAACTCAAAATGAGTTTCACTGCTCAGAACGGAGGCTCCCGGAGCCCCCTGATTCTTCAGGTCATCAATCAGTCGACGCTGTCCCCAAGCTGTCTCTACAGCCGTACCGCTCAATTGAACAACCAGGGTCAGATTGTCTTTGAAGTTACCTGTCAGTTCATTCCATGCATTACCATAAAGTAGCTCAATGGCCGAAGGGACCGTCGGCGATTCCAACAACATCGCAACGCACGCCTCCGCTATATCCGCATGCTCGACACCCACAACAACCGTCACGGACTTTTCAGGCAGTGGCTTGAGCTTCACGGTAGTCTGGGTAATGATCCCCAGTGTTCCTACAGAACCGGTCAACAGTTTACAGAAGTCATAGCCCGCAACGTTTTTAACAACCCGGCCGCCACCATGAAAAACCTGACCTTTACCATTGACCGCTTCAATACCGATCACATAGTCTCGCACAGTACCAAAACCAAAACGCCGAGCTCCATTCGTATTAGTGGAAATGACTCCGCCAAGTGTTGCGTGCGATTGCTGCGGTACGTCAAGCGGCAGCATCAGGCCTTCTTTAGCCAATGCATCGTTCAAGGTTTGCATCGTGATGCCAGTTTCCACGGTGATTGTTAGATCTTTCACCGGGAAGTCAACAATATTGTTCAATTTGGTGGTGGACATACCCCAACCATCGTTCTTGGCTGCCAAACCATAGTGAATGGCTGTTTGACCTCCAAGTGGATAAACTGCTATTTCCTGATCGTGTGCCTGTTGCACCAATCCAGCCAATTCAGCAACCGTTGTTGGCTCCAGCCTCTGAGTGATCGGTAATTGGTAAGTTGAATCTGTCACTTGGGTTTCTTCTTATCTCATGGTTCGCAGACGCTACTGCTTCACTACATCGCTACCATCTTACTAGGAGCTTTGCGTTCCATTCCACAGGCTCCGGCTGTAGGTAGCATTTTATCGGGACTAAGTCGATTGTTCGGATTAAATGCCTTTCGCAATGCAGCCATCACGTCCAGATCCTCTTCCGAAAACATTTGTTTCATAAACTTTACTTTCTCGACCCCGATACCGTGTTCACCTGTCACACTTCCACCAGCATCTAAACAGGCCTGCAGAATTTCCCCACCTGCCTGCAACACTCTTTGGGTTTGAGAGGGATCACGTTCATCGAACAACATAACCGGATGAATATTACCATCACCAGCATGGAAGACATTCACAATTCGAATGTCATACTTCCTACCAATCGCCATGATCGTTTTATACATCTGAGGAATTTGAGTCCGCGGAACAACCCCATCCTGTGTTACTAAACTAGAAGCCAGACGCCCAATCGCGCCAAAAGCCTGTTTTCTGGCTTTCCATAATTGTTGACGATGCTGCTCGTTCTCAGCTTGCCGTACTTCTCGAGCACCTACGCTTTTACAAATCTCAATAATCTGATCTCGCTGGGTATCCAGCCCGGCTTCGATACCATCGACTTCGATAATTAAAATGGCTTCCGCATCAAGCGGAAAACCAAACTGAAAGGCTTCTTCCAGTGCCACCATAATGTCATGGTCTACCATTTCAAGTGCTGCTGGAATGATTCCGGCACCAATAATGGCACTAATTGCGTTCGTGGCATCATCAACACTATCAAAAACCCCCAACATCGTACGAACGCCTTCCGGGTTTCGTGTCAGACGCACCCAGACACGAGTTACGACAGCCAAGGTCCCTTCACTGCCGACCATCACTCCGGCTAAATCGAGTCCGGCAGGATCTGCATTTGGGCCCCCTAGCCGAAAGATTTCACCATCGGAGCTAACAGCCTCCACTCCGAGTACATGGTTCACTGTCACACCATACTTCAAAGTATGTGGACCACCGGAATTAGTCGCAACATTTCCTCCAATCGTACAAGCACCCTGACTGGAAGGATCCGGAGCGTAGTGATAACCCGTACCGGCCAAAGCCTGAGTAAGTCGAATGTTAACAACCCCCGGCTGTACAATCGCATAACGATCACGAAGATTAATTTCTTCAATCTCTTTCATGCGAGTTAGGACGAGCATCACCCCACCACCAACCGCTAAGGTGCCACCGGCAAGACTGGTACCCGCTCCCCGTGGCAGAAAAGGAATCTCATGGCGATTACAAGCTTTAATGACCGTAGCTATCTGTTCCGTCGTTGTCGGAAATACAACAACATCCGGGCAACTCTTTTCAATCGTAAAGCCGTCACATTCAAAAACCATCCGATCGGACTGTGCGGTTAGCACGCCATCACTACCAATGATTTCTTGAAGCTCATGAACCAGAGCAACTGGAATGTCAGTATTCAAGTCGACTGGACTGACCATCAAATTCTCCTTGTTTATTAATCATCAATGATAAAGATCTATTATAGCAATCAAATGCCAATCGTCTGTCTCGGACAACTTGAAATCCTTAGAATCCAAACTCTAATAATTTGGGTTGCAACTCAATTCCAAAGCGATATCTAACGGGCCTGCTTAAGATTCAATCTGTTTGGAAAGATGTTCGACAATCGTCTTGCCGATTTTCAAAGAGCTTGTGGCCGCCGGACTGGGAGCATTACAAACATTTATAATTCTCGGGGAAGACAGGATAATGAAGTCATCGATCAATTCCCCATCGGTTCCGAGCAATTGTGCTCTTACGCCGGCCCGCCCTCGAATAAGATCATCTTCTGTCACCATCGGAACGAGTCGCTGCAGGGCCTTAACAAATGCCTTCTTGCTAAAGGAACGCCACATTTCTCCCATACCCATTTTCCAGTGTTTAGCAGCCATCCTACGGAAGCCTTTGTAAGACAACGCTTCGGCCAAATCTCGCAGGTTTACATCTCGTTTTCGGTATCCCTCACGAGCAAATGCGAGAACGGCATTAGGCCCACACTCCATGCGACCATCAATCATGCGCGTAAAATGAACTCCCAAAAACGGAAACCGAGGATCCGGAACTGGGTAGATCAAATTGTTGCACAAATGATATGACTCAGGCTTTAAATCGTAGTATTCCCCTCGAAACGGAACCACTTTCGATTTGGGACGTTCACCCGTTTTCTTTGCGACCCGATCACAGAACAGTCCAGTGCAGTTAATCATGTATTCTCCGTGGAAAGCTCCCGCGGATGTCTCCACAACCACTTCGCCATTATCCTTTTGAACACCTCGGACGAAAGCATCATTCACAACCTGACCACCACGTTCTTCAAGTTTCTGAGCTAAGCGAATAGCAACGTCCCGGTATCCCACAATTCCAGCATCTGGCACCCAAATCGCTTTGATCCCTGCCGTGTGCGGTTCTATTTCACCTAATCGCTCGCGGTCGATAACCTCACAACGCACACCATTCTGTTGGCCACGCTGATAGATATTCATCAATCGTTCAACTTCCGAATCATTCACAGCCACAATGACTTTGCCACAAATGTCATAGGGAACCCCTTCTTCCTTACAAAACTCTTCCATCATCGTACGACCATCGCGACAATTCAAAGCTTTTAAGGATCCCGGTTTGTAGTAGATACCCGAATGGATGACACCCGAATTACTCCCCGTCTGATGAACCCCAACCGAAGATTCCTTCTCAATCACTGTGACTTTCATGTGAGGATATTTATTCGTAATTTGATAAGCCGTGGCTAATCCTACAATCCCGCCACCAGCAATCACTACATCACTCTTACCACTCATAAGTCCAGACGACCACTTCCTCTTTATGACCTGCGAAAAGTTGAATATTGTTCCGCAACAGACGTTTATCTATAATTTCCCAAAGGTACAACCATCCTATTGTACTATCTCATGCCAACACGAATTGGCATGTCCTTATACCCTACCAACAAAAGGTTTTGCTCTGATGGCACTCCGAATTCTTCCTTCTCCTAAATTTACTGCTCTTCTCACTCTGCTTTTGTTGGGATGGACACACAGCTTACAAGGGCAAACAGCTGCTGATTATCCTCAAGCGACGTATCAGGCACTACT
>MDSV01020507.1_pt1 | contig 11556 bp, 14 predicted proteins | sample 810851 | NCBI WGS metagenome assembly MDSV01 (sample SAMN05326640, study PRJNA326480) | marine metagenome | isolation source: seawater | place: Atlantic Ocean: North East | collected 2012 | reverse complement strand
CGATACCAATTGTAAGCTTTTTATTCATCAATCAATAATCTTTGGAAAATCTTTGAAAATCTTATCATTCATTAATTTTTCAAATAATGAAAGTCTGTTAAATATAGTATGTTTATGAATAACTTTTTTTCTTCCATTTAGACCTATTTTTTGAATAAATTTATCATTACTTTTAGAAATCTTAATTATGTTGATTAATTCATCGAGATTACTCCATGTTAGTATTTCGTGATTTTTTTCAAATAATTCTGTAACACTTTTATGGTCCTCAACTACGTACGCTGCCGCTGATCCTAATACGGTAAACATTCTTGCTCTAATTGTATATTTTAGATTTGAAGCGTATGGGATAATTGGGTCTAAAATATGTTTATTATAAGGTTCAACTGAAGGCAAATAATCACTTCCAAAGACAATATTTGACGAAGAATGTAATAAATTTACTATATTTTCATATTTTATATTTCTGATGTTTATTGCCTCTTTTATATTAGATTTACTCATTGAAACAATTAACGTTCTTGCTTTTTTTGATACTTCTTGAAGAAAAATTCGCCTATTATTTGCCCAATTCTCATTTACTTCACCAACAAATAATGCATCAAAAAATTTGGGTATTTTAACTGATCTATATTTGAATGGATCTACAAAAAAAGGAACATAATGAGCATTTATTCCTAAGTTATTTAGCTTATACGCATGATCTTTTTCTGGAATGAAATAAAAATCTAAATTCTTTAGGTAGTCAAAAAAATCAGCTTGAACAGGAAAATCAAAAGAATGTAACGAAGTAAAACCGTTAATATAGCAAATAATTTTTATATTTTTTTTTTTACTAACAGAATCTCTTCTAATGTAAGAAGTGGATTCCACATAATAAGAATATCATAATTATAATCTTTTAAATTTTTTAATAGTCGTTTACTTGTGAGGTTTTTACCTCTGACTCTCTCGTAATCTTTAAACTCAAAGTAATGTGATTTATCATTCAATTTTCTTAGCCATCTTTTCATAGCCTGAAGACATGGATCATACGTATAATTTTTATAAACAAAAAGAATTTTTCTATTTTTCATTTATGCTATCCATTTAACAACTTCAAATACTTCGGCGTACTTAGTACCAATTCTTAGTCCTTCATTTTCAGCTTCATGTAACCAGAAAGTTATCCATCTTTTGGAAGTTCTCTCTAACTCGGAAACATGACATTCTATTGCTGCTTTTTTTGTTTGCCAAAAATCACTAATATCAACAAAGAAGTTACCTCTAAATTCTTTATCTGAAGTATACCAGTTACTTCTATACATTAATATTTTCTTTATGTGTCTACAGCAATGAAGAGTTGATTTTGCAAGGGCTTGGTGATCATGGTGAATATCTCCACTCCAATGAGTGTAAACACAATCAACTTTATTTTTATCAAGTATCGATAATATTTCTTTATTTAAATCCTCATTGAACTCTAGTTCAAAAGTGGCAAAATTTCCTAAAATATATTTTTTAACACCTAATGCTTTTATTGCTTGAATTCCCTCAGTAGCAGCAACTTCATCTTTTCTAACTTTATCTCCATTTATATTCGAGTAACCAGATTTGGTTGCAACAAAGATAATGACTTCATCGCCTTGTGATATATGTTTAGCTATTGTTCCTCCACAACCTAGTTCAATATCATCAAAATGTGCACCAATAGCTAAGACAATCATTTAATTTTCCATTTGATTTATTATTTTAAAGATATTTTCCGATCCATTTACTTTGATTTTATGCAGCCCATTTGTACTCATTTTTCTTATGTCTATTGTCTTAAATTTATTCTTAAAATCGAAACTTTTCCTATAGCCAACATAAACTGCACATCCTATTTTCTCAAGAAATTTAGCATTTTTTATTTCATGTCTTTCAGTAGCTATTATCATAGTAGGTAGTCCAGACGCAACTGACTCAAAAGCGGTAATACCTCCGCCAGAAATTAAAAGATCATTTTTAGAAAATTCTTTCATTAGAGATTTTGGATGATTTTTTATAGTAATTTTATTACTAATATTTTTTAATACTTTTTTATTTTTAAAGCCTGGTCCAACTATTAGTGTAATTTTTAAATCTAAATTAATTATATAAGACAAAACGAAAAAGCTTAATCCATAAGTATCTGTACCACCAATTGAAATTATAATTTTTTTTAACTTACTTCTTTTTTTTTTATATTTTTTTATTTCATCACTTAAAATTAAATATTTTAAATTGCTAAGATCAAATTCTTTTTTACACGTACTTGGTAAACTAAAAATATTTTTATCTGAAAATTTTATACCCTTACCGATATCGTCAATTAAAATTAAAGGAATGTTATTCTCTTTTATTCTCTTTGCAAATCTAATAGGGGTATTTAAATAATCATTTATCCATAGTTTTACTCTATGGCTATTTATTACAGACTTTTGCCAATTATATTTAGATTTTTGATTTTTAATAACAAAATTAATTTTTTCATTTTCAAGAATTTTTACAGCAGGATTATATCTATTTACTATAAGGATATATTTTTTTTTGTATTTTCTTAATAACTTTATTAGATTTAGACATCTATAAAGATGGCCTAATCCCTGTTTATGACTAACTCCTACGCAAATTGCTATCATTCTTTAATAATCGATGACATATTGTTTATAAAATTTTTTATTATTGTTTATTAGATTTCTTATTTTTTTTAAATCATTATAAGTATCAACTGTTAATCTATATTCTGGAAAGACATTTTTTTCTAAAGCTTTTAAAATGCCTATTTTGAATTCTTTCTTATTCTCTAAAATATACTCATTGATATGTTCCTTATGATTTTTCTTTGTACTACCAGATACTATTTTAAAAAGGGTATTTTTTTTGAATATCTCAGTTCCTGCTCCTATAGGCAAGCTATCAAGATTACTTGAATAATCATTACCCTCTCTTATATGGAAATTGGCTAATCTATTTATTTCAGTGATATTAAAAAATGGATTATCGCCAGTTAATCTAATAATATGTTTAAATTTATATTTTTCAGCACATTCATAATATCTTTTTAAGACATTTTGTACATCACCTCTGAAGCATAAAAATCCCATAGATTGTGTAATGTGTTCAATTTTATCATCTTCTTTTAAATTAGTGGTTCCAATTACTATAGTATATTTCTTTTTAACTTTAGAAATTCTCTTTAGAATAAACTCTAAAAAATTTCCATTACCAACTTTTCTATATATTTTTCTTGGCAAACGTTTTGATCCAGATCTAGCTTGAATAATAATTCCTATAGACATAATAATTGAAATATTTATAAAAAATTTAATGAATTTTTACCATGATTAAATAGTAAATCTAAAAAAGATAAGTTTCTTTCAAAGCCGTTAAAAAGTTGTTTATACTGTTTATATTGATAATCTATCCATTCAATTTCAATGTCCTCACTTGACATTAATTTAGTATCCAAATAACCTTTGGATCCAACACCAGTAATATAAGTGGAAGCATTTTCTTTTTTTAATATTGATAATATTCTTTGTGTTGATTTACTCTGAATATCGTAGGAAGAAGAGAATTTTATTGGAGTATTTATATTAAAATAATCAAATCCTAACTTTAAAAACTCAATATTAAAATCTATTAGTAGATCTATATCCTTATCATATATAGACTTAATATCTTCAAATACAGTCTCATAATATGCTGACTTTGAATAGTTTTGACTTAATAAATCTAAATGTCTTTTTTTCCAATCATTATCATTAGATAGTCTAACTTTATTTATTAATTGCTCTCTTTGATCTTTAACAGTTGAACAACTTAGCCACTTAGCTCCATTCTTAGTTTTAATTTTATCTCGATGATGCCAACCTCTTCTTATAAATTGTACGTCATCTAAAATAATAAAAAGATCAGAAATCTTTACCTTGTAAAAAAAACCTAAGTAAGGAACAAAATCTGGTTGATGAATTACAATTTTTTTTTTCATCACAAGGGACTACTACCTTTTCTCTAAGACATAACAATGAAATGTTTTTCGACTCGATAAATTATTTTTCTCTAACTCAATTAATGGTTTTGCATAATTAAAGAGGTTATTGATCCACTCCTTTTTTACTTTCTCTTTTGATGAAATTTTTAAATTATCACTCATTTTTTTTAACATTGGGAAAAATGGTCTAAAACCTATATCCCACGCGTAAACAATTTCTTTTGATAGATGCTTATTGTGATCAAATACTCTTAAATTATTATCTCGAAATAGTTTTTCCCATTTTTTTTGTGATTTAGCATGTTTTATATTTGAAGAGAATCGGCCACGATCTATAAGATTAAGAAACTTAAAATTCTTATCCTTCTTCTTAAGATAATAATTATTATAAAAGCTGCATTCTAAAAATGATTCATCTGGGAGCATTAAGCATGCTTTTCCATTTGGGGCCAACACTCTACTTATTTCAGATATTGCAAAGTTAGGTTCTCTAAGCCAATAAATTATATTTGAAAACAATGATTGAAAACTTTCTGATTCGAAGGGTAATATTTTATTAGCATCACCTTTTTTTAAGTCCTTGTAAATCCCTACAGGTTTTGACTTTAATAATAAACTTTTTTTATGATCAAACCCAATATCAATTTTATATTTTGGATTTGTAAAATAGCTAGAAGGTGTTTTTTTATTGTAATGATCATAGACATCAACATTTTTGAAAAACTTATCTATGTTAGAGGTAGAAGAAAAAACATCATATTTTATATTTACATTACCTCCTGATCTTATAAATGAAAATAAACCGTCACCACTTCCAATTTCAATTGATGGTGAAATAAACTTAAAATTTTTCATTGCAATAATGTCACATTGTCTCCATAGCGCAGTTTCTGGTCTTAACCAATAAATTGATAATAGTTGTTTTAATGTATTGTTCAAATTACTACCTGGATTGAAAGATTTTTATAAAATATTTATTATTTCTATAAGTAAAATGTGTAGGGTAATGTCTATTATCTGAAACTCTTAATATATTAAACTGTTCTTTAATTGATTTATTGATATCGATCTCATTATCAGAATCTACTCTTCTTCTGTAAAAGGTTGATTTTCCTATTTGTTTTTTTGATTTAATATTAGGAAAATTTTTGAGAAATTTATTGATTAATTTAATTGTTGTTTTTGCTTGTTGAAATCTTATCTCATCAAGTAGCTCTGTACCTTTAAAGTTAATTTTCTCTCTTAGATAGATTGGACCAGAGTCATACTTCTCATCAGCTTTAAGAAGGCATACATTAATAATTTTTTTATTCTCAATTATTTGCCATTGTACAGGAGAAAATCCTTTGCCTTTCGGCAAATTGCTTTCATGAATAACAAGGTTGAGCTTATTAGATGATAAAAATTTTTTTGGAAGTATCTTTGTAAAAGATAAAATAAAAACTATGTCTTGACCAATGACTTTTTCTATTTTTTTTGATACCTTTATATTAAAACGCCTATTAGTTTTATTATATTCCTCTTTAATAAACGGTTCTATCCAATTATTTTTATGATCTATGAGAATAGTAACTTTATATTTTTTCATTTGAAATCACTTATTTTTACTGACTGGTCTATTTTTACATTTTTCTTAATTCGTTTCCCTATTAGGGAGTCATAAAGATTTGGATTCAAACTACTACCTGGTCTTCTAATGACTAAATGATCTTCTTTGATAAGTGCATCTTTCTTTATATCTTTGGCATAAAAAATTGACTTTCTAGCATTTTTTCTCCACTGCTTCTCAATTGGCATTACAACTTTTTTACCATTACCAAAAGTTGTATGAACCGCCCTTACTCTTTCAACAAGTTTTTTAAAATTTGCTGGGTCCAAAGATGCTTGATAGTCTGCTAATTTGAGTGAATAATCTAGAGTGAAGTGTTTCTCAATTATTTTAGCACCCATTGTTGTTGCAACTATACTTGTTAAATCATCTTGAGTATGATCAGAAAGTCCAACTGGAAAGCCAAACTCTTTTTTTAAAGTTTCAATAGCATTTAAATTTGCATCACAATTTCTAGATGGATAAGAAACTATACAATGTAGTAAGATTATTTGCTCATTTCCCATTTTAACTATCTCATTTACAGAATTATTTATCTCTTTGAGAGTGCTCATACCAGTAGATATAACCAATGGTTTATTTTTTGAAGCTAAGTATCTTAAAAATGGAATATTAGTTAAGTCATCTGAACCAGTCTTGTAAAAAGGTAATCTAAATTGTTCTAAAAAATCAACATCGTTATTATGACTAGGGGTAGATGTCCACTCTAGTTTTAAACTTCTACAATACTTATCAATCTTTTTATGATCACTAAAAGAAAGTTCGTATTTTTTAAAAAATTCATATTGGGAAACTTTTTTTCCTAATACCTTAAAAAACCCTTTTTTTGAAGAAATTGTTTGAGCATTGTATGTTTGAAATTTAACAATATCTGCTCCACAGATCTTAGACTCTTGAATCATTCTTTTTATCGTAGAAATAGAGGCATACTTAGCACCTAGTTCAGCAATTATGATTGGTGATTTTGATGTTTTGACCCTTGAAAAAAAATTTTTTTTCTTTGATGGCATTTTATTTAAATTATTAATTAATTAACAATTATTTATATACTTTTTTCTATTGAATTAATAACAATATTAAATTGTTTCTTTGTCATCGAAGGAAATAGTGGCAGGGATACCATTCTCTTTGAAATTGAGTCGGTGCGTGGGAGAGAAATTTTTTTGTTTTTATATGCTTTAAAATGATGAATGGGAGTGTAATGTATGCTGCATTGAACTTTATTTTTTGTCATTTTTTTTAAAAAAACATCTCTATTTAAATAACTCGGTAATAATATTACAAATAAATGAAAAGCTCCCTCATTTCTATCAATGTATGGAATCTCAAGATTTTGGAATTTATTTGAAATAATATTTCTATATTCCGAAACTATTTTCTTTCTTATTTTATTAAATTTATTTATTTTTTTAAGTTGCTCTATTCCTATTGACGCTCTAATTTCGTCCATTCGATAATTAAATCCAATCATATTGACATCATACATAATTTCACTTGTGACAAATCTTTCATAAGTATTTTTTGTTATACCGTGAGACCTTAACGATCTTGCTTTATTTGTTAATTGAATATTCCTAGAAAAAATCATTCCACCTTCACCCGTAGTAATATTTTTATTACTAAAAAAACTAAAACAACTAATGTCTCCTATTGTTCCTAAGTAATTATTTCCATATTTTGAAAAAATTGCATGAGAACAATCTTCTATAATTTTTATGTTATACTTCTTTGCTATTTTTTTTATTTTATTCATTTGACATGAATAACCTGCATAATGAACTACCATAATTACTTTTGTTCTTGCGGTGATTTTTTTTTCTACATCCTTTGGACAAATGCTCCAATCTAAATTACTCGAAATATCTGAAAAAACCGGTTTAGCTCCTAAATGCAAAATTACATTAGCACAAGATACAAAAGTTAATGAAGGAAGAATAACCTCGTCCCCCTTTTTCACTCCCAATGCTTTTAGAGAAATATGCAGAGCTGCAGTAGAGCTAGAAACTGCTACAGCCCCTTTCTTAAATCCAAGGTAATCTGAAAAATTTTTTTCGAATTTATTTATTTTCGGCCCTGCAGTAATCCAATTGCTTTTTATTACTGCATTAACCGCCAATATTTCTTTTTGGTCAAAATTTAGATCAAAAAACGGAACTTTCCACTTCACACCTTAACTTCTTGCTTCCATTTTTCTGGGGTATTCAATTCTTTTACTTTTTCTTTACCACTTAAATACTTCTCCGCAACGACATTTCTTTTGCCTACAGGTATCTTTTCCTCAAATGTTTCAAGAGGAAGGTAACATTCTGAACATGGTTCAAGCTCTTTGGCTCCTGCACATCTTTTATGTATGCTTCTAGAAAGTTCCATTTCTGTGCCATGCCATATTTCATGGATAGTTTGATTATTGGCATTACCTACACTAAAGCTGCCATTTTCATCATTAGCACACATCATGCACGTTCCATCGGCTCCAATGACAAGTCTTTGATAAATTTGAGGACATGAAAAATTTTCAAGCTTAGGTAAATCTTTTGAACTCTCCATAAAATCTATTAATGGATTTGAACTAACCATATCAGAAATTGGGGCAAATAAATTATAAAAATCTTCTGGATTATCCTCAATGGCTGGTAAAATTGTTTGTACTTTCACAATTGGCTTTACTACATTCATTTCTTTTTTAATACGAGAGTAATTTTCTATTTTTTCTACTGCCTCCTTAAATTTTGCAGGCCTTCTTATTTTTTCGTATGTTTCTCCAAGACCATCAAATGATATTGTAATCCAATCCATGCCAGCATGGATTAACTCTATAAACATTTCTTCATCTAACCTTATTCCATTCGTGAGAGATGAAACTTCTTTAATGCCTTTGGATTTAGCATATTTTACACATTTAACGAAATCAGGGTGAAGAAATGACTCACCCCTGTAGCTTAGCCTTATTGAATATACCTTGTCAGGAGAGATTTCATCAATAATTTTTTTAAATAAATCCCAATCCATAAGTTTTGCATTGACCTTTTTTCTAAACTCGGGAGAAATAGTGTAGCACATAGGACATCTTAAATTACAGATGGAAGCTAATTCAATATCAACATGCACAGGGTATTCACTTACCTCCTTATTTTTGGCAAGCTTAACCCAGTCCTTTCTATTTTGTTTATATTCTTCTTCAACACCGAATCCCCTTTTCTTTTCAAAATCGATTTCTCTTTCTTTTGTCTCAAGAGTAAATTGGCCTTTATTAATTGGGGTAAACATTTTGCTCATTTTATTTGTCATTTATTATATCAAAATCTTTATCTTTTGAAGAAGTAATAATTTTAGCATTTTTTGGCCATTTTATCTTAAAATAAGGATCATTCCAGTGAACCCCTCTTTCATGTTTGGGAGAGAATTTTTGAGTCAGCAGGTAGGAAATCTCAGTACTTTCTGATAATGACATATAACCATGAGCAAATCCTTTTGGAATCCAAAGTAACTTTTTATTCTTTTCGCTTAAAATTACAGAAACATGCCTTCCAAAAGTTTTTGATTTCTTCCTTAAATCTAAAGCGACATCAAAAATTTTTCCTTTTGTTACTCGTATCAATTTATCTTGAGCTTTTGGTGAAATCTGAAAATGCATGCCTCTCAAAACTCCTTTTTTTGAAAATGAAGTATTTTCTTGAACAAACCTAATTTTTTTTCCACTAAAAGACTCAAATTTATTAGCACAAAAATTCTCATAAAAATATCCCCTGTTATCTCTGAAAACTTTAGGGGTAATTAATACTAGATCTCTAATAGATAATCTCTCAAACTTCATTATTTTTTAAAATATTCTTTAAATATTCACTATATTGATTTTTACCAATCTTCTCAGTTAATATGTTCAAATCATTATCTGAGATCCACTCATTGCTCCATGAAATTTCTTCAGGACAAGAAATTTTGAGTCCTTGTCTTTGCTCAATTATAGAAATAAAATTAGAAGCTGCCAATAAAGATTCATTAGTTCCAACATCAAGCCAAGAGTAGCCTCTTCCCAAATAACTAAATTTCAATTTATTTTGCTCAATATAAATGTTGTTTAAATCCGAAATTTCTAGCTCTCCTCTTTTTGATGGTTTAAGTGTTTTGGCATATTGAGTTACATTACTATCATAAAAATAAATACCTGTTACAGCTGTATTGGATATAAACTTCTGAGGCTTTTCATGAATTTTAATAATTTCATTATTTTTAAACTCAATTATACCGTATCTTGTTGGATCTGATACAGAATATCCAAATATGCAATTATCGTTTCTTTTAGCTTTTATTAATTTTTGTTTAAGATTATTTCCATAAAAAATATTATCTCCTAATATTAATACAGAATGATTTCCTTTTATAAAATCCTCTGCAATTATAAATGCTTGAGCTATTCCTTCTGGGTTTTGCTGTATTTCATAAGAAAGTTTTATACCCCATTTGCTTCCATCACCTAAAAGTTTTTTTATTAATGGTGTATCTTTAGGAGTTGATATAATCAAAATATCTTTGATCTCTGCCAACATCAAGGTAGATAGAGGATAGTAAATCATTGGCTTGTCATAGACAGGCAATAATTGTTTAGTTATTGACTCGGTTGAAGGATAAAGCCTTGTTCCGCTTCCTCCCGCTAAAATAATACCTTTAATCTGCATTTATAAGATTTCTCTCAAAAAATAATCTTCTACATTATCAATAGTAACATTTAACATTGCTCTAATCTTTGAATTATCCAATGCTGAATTAAGTGGCCTTCTCGCAATTTGATTTAGTTCTTTTGTCATAATTGGTTTTATAGAACAATTTATCTTATCTTTAACATTATATTTTTCTTTTATTAGTTTAGCAAATTCATACCAGGACAAAGCACTTGATGGTACTAAATTAACTATATTTTTATTAAACAAATTAAAATTTTTGATGCAACTTTTAGATAATTCTGCAATTAAAGTAGCTGGAGTTTGATTCACAACTTGATCCTCAACAACATAAATCTCTTTATCGCTATAAAGCTTTTCTTTTATTTTAAACAGGAAATTATTTTTTTGGTTAGAATAAACCCCAGATGTTCTAAAAATTATATAATCATCACAATTATTTAAAATGTTATTTTCTCCATTTAATTTTGTATATCCATAATGATTAAGTGGAGATGTAGAGTCATTTTCAGTATATTTAGATATTTTTGTACCATTAAATACATAATCTGTTGAATAATGAATTAATTTAAAATTATTTTTCACAGATAAATTAGCTAGTTCTAAAGTTAGATCATCGTTAGTCAACTTACATAAAGCTTTGTTATTTTCTGCACCATCAACATTGGTGTATGCAATAGCATTAAAAACAAATTTAAATTCTTTATTCTTAAAGTATTTATTTAATCTTCCAAAATTAGTTACATCTAATGATCTTCGATTTAGAAAACTAACGTTATATTGGTCTCCTAATTCAGAGATTAATGCGCTACCTACTTGTCCGTTTGAACCTAAAACTAAAATATCCATTAATTAAATTTTTTTTTTGAAAACCAATTATCTTTTTTCATAAGATTTGCGTAATAACTATGATATTTAACATAATGATTTACTGTGTCACTTAGAGACTCGTTAAAATTTTTGAGTTTATTAAGTTTTAAATATTTATATGAGTTTTTTGAATCTATTGCATATCGAAAATCATGTCCCGGTCTATCTTTTACAAATTTTATAAGAGAATTGTAATTAAATTTTTTATCTACTATTTTATTCATTATTTTACATATTCCTTTAACAATATTTATATTTGAAATCTCATTATTGCCACCCAGAAGGTAAGACTCTCCTGTCATCCCATTCAGTATTGCAGAATATATCCCTTTACAATGATCTTTTACATGTATCCAATCTCTAATATTTTTTCCTTCACCATAAACAGGGATCTTTTTTTT
>MDSV01215067.1_pt1 | contig 11557 bp, 12 predicted proteins | sample 810851 | NCBI WGS metagenome assembly MDSV01 (sample SAMN05326640, study PRJNA326480) | marine metagenome | isolation source: seawater | place: Atlantic Ocean: North East | collected 2012 | reverse complement strand
TTGTGGGGCAGTATTAGATGATGAAAAAATAATAAAAAAAATTTGTAATTCAAATTATATAAAAAACCATGTCAATGATTTAGATGAAAATTTAATAGAATAAATATATTTATATATAATAGATTATGGGGGATGTTGCTATTCATAAAAATACTGAAGAAACCGTTAGAGTGTATAGTATAAATAAAACCATTGGACAAGGAAATAGAATGTTCGATTGGCTGTGTAGCAAAATAGGAGTAATTGAGTATTATTTTTGGAATACCTCGGGTTTAACGGTAATCAATGTAATATTTTTGTTATTCACTATTGTTTATATTAGTCTTATTTATATTTTTAAACACTTAATGTCTTATGATATGGATAAGTTGTTTATTTTTGGACAAGTCTTTAGTAGTTCTCTAGAAATTGCGTATATAGTATTACTATGTAGTTTCTTATTATTTACTTTACGTAAAATAAAAAATTCGCCGCGTGATATGTCAACAGAATATGTATGGCTAAAAAGTATTTTATACTTTATATCTAAAGTATATTATTTATTATTTTTAATATTCTTAATGGGTATATTTAAAGGTAATATATATTTATTAGCTCTTCAGGAAAACAAGAATAAGCCTATGTTATCTAATATTATATCACTATTAATAATGGTTAGTTTAATAACTATTGGTATATGTGTGTTATTACCTATACTAATAATCATGTTATATCAAAAGAAGGTAAATACAGAAAGTCGTAAAAGAATGTTTGCTTTGTCAAAAATGTTAATTTCAATATCATTGGTAGCAATAATAATGTATTACATAAGTAAATTAATAGAAGAAGCGGTAGCATCATCTACATTAACTTTACTTAAAATACCTTTTGGAATAGAAACTGATTTTAATAGTAGTGGATCTTGTCAAACGGAAGGAGCAACTGAGAGAGATAAAAATACACCTATTGATACACTACTGAGAAATAATAAATTTAAAAATGCAACAGAAATTATTAAAGCTATTATTGTTTTTCTTATTTTTATTATAATGATACCATTGAAATGTATTTGGACTTGGGGACTACCTGAACTCGATAAAGGTGTAGGTGGCGCGATAGATTCAATGACGGTGACTCTTACTAATAATTTATTTCAAGAAAATGGTACTTATGACGAATACTATAATGTAGTCAATAAAGGAGGTAATAAGCGAAATAATAGAAAGGGATAATTTACATCAAACAATTAGTATAGTGTATATTACACCTTTGGAAATTTAAAATGCCGACATTATGTTGTAATTAATTTTTTATTATTTTAATATTTTAATTTTATTTAAAATTATATATAAATAAAATTAAAGAATAGATTTATCTTCTCTTTTTTATATGTCTTCTTCTTTTTGTAGATTTTTTTTTTCATATAAATTATTATAAATTATATGAAAAAAAATAAAAGTGAAGATTATAAAATTTCCGCAGTAAAATATTAATTTAGAAGTTAGAACCAAATACTCCGCCAATACTACCATTGGCAGCCATAGGTTCCATTGTGTCAATCAATGAATTTTGTATTGCTTGAATTTGGACTGAACTTAATCCATTATTATCAGGATTTATCATATTTGGTAGAGAATCTATCATAGAAATGTTATTTTGTCCGGGCATTTGTTGTGGAGGAGGTGCAATATTAGTATTATCTAAAGTATCAGCACGACTTTGTTGATGGCCAGGTGTAATAATAGGTTGACTGATTCTAACGTTAGAATTATTTTGGTTATTTTTATTAACATAACCAGGTTGGTTACCGTTCCACAGGTTCATAACTCTATCAGCTAAAATGTTTATTTTGGCACCAAGTTTAGTTTGCATAGTAACTAATATAATTAGTAATGGTAAAACAAAATTAATTTCATTGAATTTATGATAATCTACTCTGCTATAAGTAGGTATATATCTAATAATTTTATCAATGAACCATATAGCAAAGAATATTGAAAATAGTTGAATTGAAACTTCTAATGCAATTTCAATACTAGTTTTAGTATCATCTTCTTCAGGAACATATACTTTAATAGCTTTTAAAGTCAATACAACGGGTATTATAGCAATAATAATATATTGTACAAGGTTTAACATATTAGCTTTATTATCAATATCAAAGTTGAAAACATGATTAAAAAAGTCAGTTACACTTAATTTTTTATTAGATGTAATATCAATACTTTCTTCTGATAGAGGCATGTTTAGATTTATATATAGAAATAAAAATATTTAAAAATAAAAAAACATAATTAAATTATTACTAAATGTTAAAAAAAACATTATCAACTAATAAAAACCGTAATAATATAAATGGTCATGATGAAAATCAATATTTAAATTTAATAGATGATATATTAGAAGAGAATAATGAATTTATAGGTAGAAATGGTAAAACTTTGGCTATATATGGTTCGGCGATGCATTTTAATTTATCAGATAATACAATACCATTCTTAACAACAAAAAAATTAGCGTGGAAAACATGTTTAAAAGAATTATTGTGGTTTATAAATGGTGACACATCAAATAAAAAATTAAATGATGTAAATGTTCATATATGGGATGCAAATTCAAGTCGTGAATTTTTGGATTCGAGGGGTTTAACAGATAATAGTGAAAATGATCTGGGTCCAATATATGGATTTCAATGGAGACATTTTAATGCAGAATATAAAAATTGTGATTCAAATTATGAAAATAAAGGAATAGATCAACTAAATTATATAATTGAACAATTAAAAAATAAAGATACAAGAAATTCTAGAAGATTAATAATGACAGCATGGAATCCGTGCCAATTAAATGAAATGGCATTACCGCCGTGTCATGTTTTATGCCAATTTAATGTATCAGGTGAAAATAAATTAAGTTGTTCTTTATATCAAAGAAGTGGCGATGTAGGTTTGGGGGTGCCATTTAATATAGCATCTTATTCATTTTTAACACATTTAATAGCACATCATACTGGATTAGAAGCATCAGAGTTTATTTATTTTATAGGAAACACTCATATATATGACGATCATATAGATGGATTAGTTATACAAAAAAATAGAAAACCGCATGTATTTCCTAAATTAACTATTTTAAATAAATATGATAAAATAGAAAATTATAAATTAGAAGATTTTAAAATAGAAAATTATATATTTCATGATAATATTAATTTATTAATTCGTAAATAATAGTTTAAAAAGATAATAGAGATTATTATATTATATATGAGTGGGGCTTCAGCAAATGCTTCAGCTAGAAGAAGACGTGCAGCACCAGATAATAGTCAAACAGTATTACAAAGATCAAGTAATTTACAACAAAGACCAATAAGAGAAGAAGTAACAAATAATACAGATACAAATAATACACTACCAAATAATACTGGAACACCACTTCAAATATTAAAACTTCATGATTTTAAAATTAAAGAAATAGAAGAGTCATTAGATGAAAAAATATTATCAATATCAAGACAAATAGCAGAAGAGGTGCTTTTTAATAATATAGAAATTGATAATAGTAATGATAATTATAATGATAATAATAAGGATAATAATGATTTATTTGATAATATAAATAGTTTACAAGCCAAGATAGAAAATGTAAATTTTGATGAATTATTATCTTTTAAAAGTAAATTTGAAAATGATAGTTCGTACAATAATACATTATTAGAAAAATTAGACAATAGGTTACAAAAATTAGAAGACGATATTAATAGTTTTGATTCAAATAAAAATTCTACTAATTTAAGTGATAATAAAATAGATACTGAAATAAGTAAATTATCAAAGAGAATAACAATGTTAGATACGTTATTTAATAGTACAAAAAATAAAAATTTAGATATGAATATTAATAAATTAGATGAATTAAAAAAAATGCATAATGATTTAAGTAATAAGGTAGATAATAATATAAGTAAAAATAATAATGATTTAGAATTGGATAGAAATAATTTTAATAAAAAAACAATAGAATTGAATGAAATGAGAGATGAAATAAAATCATTAAAAGTAGATATAAAAAAAATGTAGACAGTAATGATGAATTAAGAAAAATAGTAACAGATATTAAACAAGAAATTGTAAATAATAAAGAATGTTTTTTAACTAAAGATGATATTGAATTTCCGTCTATAAAGTTAAAACTGGACCAAATTGAAAAAAAAATAAGTACAATGGATGATTTAGTTGAAAAAAATCCATTAGATAATACTGCGTTGGTTACTGAAATAGGTAGTTTAAATGATAAAACTAGTGATTTAGAGAATAAAATGATTAGTAATAATAACATACTAGTAGAACGATTAAATAATATAATAGACCATATAACAAGTATGAATATAGAATCATTATCAAAAAATGTAAATTTTCTAATAGATAATAATGTAGATAATAATGTAGATAATAATGTAGATAATAATACAAATAATATAATAAAAGAAATAACAAATGTAGGAGATAATAATTTAGTTTCAACATTAAATAAAAAACAAATTAGTTTAGAAAATAACATAAAAGAAATGCAAGTTAATTATGATGAATTGAAAAATGTGTGTATATCATGTTTGAATACAAGTGAAACTATGAAAGATGTAATAATTAAAACACAAACATTAGGCTTAGAGTCAAACAGTATAATAAATACAACAAAAAATAAAATAATAGAAATAGAAGAAAAAATAAAATTAGTAGAAAATGAAATACAAAATATAATAAAATATACAGAAGAAGAAGAAGACAATGATAATATATTTAATGATAATAATGCAGCAGAAATGATATTAAAATCAATGATAAATTCAAGCATTGATTTAAATAATTTAGATGGTAATTTAGATAGTAATTTAGATATAAAAAGTTCTGATTCAATAATTATAAATGAAAAGAGTGACAATACAAGTAAACTGGATATAAACATATTAGATAATATATCATTAAATGAAAAAGATATTAAATCAATAGAAATAAATTTGGAAAATAATGATGATAAAAATAATGATGATAAAAATAATGATGATGAAAATAAATTAAAAGATTCTAATAAATTATTAGATGGTGATATGTTAATAAACGAGGATATGTTAATAAACGAGGATATATTATTAAATCCGGATGTACCATTAAATCCAGATATACCAGTAAATAATAATTCATTTATTTCTACAACTGATGAGAGTGATGATTTAGTAAATGATGAAAAAATAGAATTAAAAGAAGAAATAAAAGAAGAAATAAAAGAAGAAATAAAAAAAGAAACATTAAATGAAGAAAATGTAGTAAATGTAAAAGAAAGAAAACCAAAAAAAGAAAAAAAAAAGAAAAAGGAAAAGGAAAAACAAACAACTTTTGTATTAGAATAAGTAAAAATATAGATTTTAATTTATATAAATTTATTAATGAAATTATTAATAAATTTATTTATATTAGTTATAACATTATTCTTGTATATTCATTTATATAATCAAATAAAAACAAGCAATTATTTAGAAATTTATGAAATAGATAATATATCTAAAGATAAATTTGAAGAATTATGTGAATTAAAACAACCGTTATTAATAAATAATATTAATATAGTAAATATAAATTTATCATATATTAAAAATAATTATGGAAGTTTTGATGTAAAAATTGTAAATAAAAAAAACGATGATAATATTTATTTACCCATGAAATTTATAACAGTATTAGATTTATTAAAAAAAGATATTTCTGGTAATTATTTTTCAGAAAATAATTATGATTTTTTAGAAGAAACATCATTAAATAAAGAATTTTCTAAAAGTGATATGTTTTTAAGACCTTTAGGAGTTTCATCTATAAAATATGATATTATATTTGGTTCAATTAATTCATATACACCATTAAAATATGATTTAAATTGTCGTAATTATTTTGTAGTATTAGATGGATCAGTAGAAATAACATTGTGTCCACCAAAGGATTATAAATATTTACATGTAGATAAAGATTATTTAAATTTTATATTTAAATCTTCTATTGATATTTTTGATCCAGAAAGTAAATATAAAGACGATTTTGATAAAATTAAATTTTTACGAGTAATATTAAAACCGGATACATTATTACAAATACCTGCATATTGGTTTTATAATATTAAATTTTTAGAAGAAAATACAATAGTTGCTAATTATAAATATACAACGTTTATGAATTCTGTAGCGAGTTTACCGGATTATTTTATAAATTTTTTACAAAAAAATAATACAAAGAAAACATTTACAAAAATAATAAGCTAATTGTATAGTATTAATAAATGATATTAAATATATATATATTATTTACAATATGATAAAAAATAAATATAAAATAGAAAAGTATTTAACACGTGGAAATTTTGGTGATATAATTGAATGTAGTTATAAAAATAAAAAATATGCAATGAAATGTAGTATTGATTTGAATGTTATAAAATATGAAGCAAATATTTATAAAGAATTGAGAAAAATAAAAAATATTTCAAAAATGATAGATAGTTTTTTATATAATGATAAATATTATTTAGTATTAGAGTTATTTAATATGAATTTAAAGGAGTATAAATTAAAATTTATAAAAGTACATGATTATGAAATAAAAGTGCATAAAATAATGATAAAAGTAATTGATATAATAAAAGACATTCATTATATGGGTATAATACACAGAGATTTGAAGCCTGATAATATATGTTTAAATGTGAATTTACAACCATTTATTATTGATTTTGGATTAGCAAAAAAAATTATTAATAATACTAGACATATAGAAGAGAGAAAAATAAAAAATTTAATAGGAAGTCCAAATTATATAAGTCTAAATGTTGTAAAATTAATTGAACCGTCTAGACGAGATGATATAGAATCATTGTTTTATATTTATATGTATATGTTATTGTCAGATTTAGTTTGGATTGAATATACAAAAAATCCATTAGAAAAACAAAAAGAGTTATTTTTAATTAAAGAGTTTTTAAATAAAAATAAATTATCATTAAAATTATTAGACATTTTAACATATTTACGAAAGTTACACTTTTCTCAATCTATAAATTATAATCATTTAATTATATTATATAAAAACATATAAAAAAAAGCTTTTCAGCTCGGGTATACGATGACTTATAGAGTGGCTTCATGACACATCTACAAGGTTGGCGTCGGTAGTATGGATTACATATATTTCAGTATTTATTTGAATACCACTTCAAAGCTTATGGCTGAATTGGCTCTAGCTAGTGGCATAGAGATACAATTCATAACAGATCTTGAGCGGGCTAGACTTCCCGGGTGATCAAGCCAGGAGATCTGTAACCTAGTGTTCAGTTATAAAAACTGACCATGGTATTCAAATAAACACTGAAATATATGTAATCTTTGCTTTAGAAAGATTTAAAGATTTTCTATAAATGTTATTCGTCTATCATTTAATGGGCTACATATATAATATATAATATAACCATAATCAATTTTTTTTATATCTAACATTTTTAAGTTAGATATATATGATTATATATTTCATATCTTAATGAATATAGATTAGCATATTTATTAACTGTATATATTAAGTTTAATAATTTATCAGTTGATAAATTAGATAAATTTATTTTATCATAAATGAGATAATTATCGATATTATTATTTGTCATACTAAGTAAAATATCACAAAATGATGTAATTGAATGAGACAAAACATATAAATGTTTTAAATAATTAATAGGAATTATTTTATGATATTTGGTATACAAATAATAACAATTTAATATATAATCAATTGATAGTTTTTTATCAGATTTAATATAATTATGTAAATCAAATGATTTATTGCAGACAATTCTAGAAATAGTATTAATATATTTTTTTTTGTAATGTTCTTTGTTAATGTAATTAATTATAATAATTTGTATATCTTTAGGGAGTTTTTTGAAAATATTATTATAATATTTTTGAGTTTTATAACCTTTATAAATTTTTTGAATGTATATAGCAGGTTTATTATATAATAATGAGGCGTGGTTAAAACAATAGTTCTTATGTTTAATTTTAATATATGTAATATTATTACATGTTTTACTATTAAATTTAATACAGCTGCATTTACTAAATAACATATTTATTATATATATATTAAAAAAATAATTTAAAGCTAAAATAAAATATATATTTATAAAATGTCAGTTGATTCCAAGGAACAACAATCTATGAAAACAGTAGGATGTGTAAAATGGTTTAATAATAAATCTGGGTATGGATTTGTTACTATTATTGATGCTAAAGAAGAATCATTAAAAGGGCGTGATATTTTTGCACATCATAGTTCTATTAAATCTACAGGAGATTTATATAAATATCTAGTTCAGGGAGAATATGTAGAATTTACTCTTCAAACTATGGAAAATAAGGAGCATGAATACCAGGCTTCAAATATTACAGGTATTATGTCAGGAGATCTAATGTGTGAAACTCGTTTTAAAAATAAAGATTTATCGCGTGTTCGTGATACAACATTTACAAGACGGGGACCCCAAAGAAACAGGGAACGCTTTGGTTCATCCGAAAAAAAGGATTAAAGAATAAAAAAGGATAATAGAAAAAATATAAAAAATATAAAAAATATAAAAATGTAAAGATAATACTGATATAATTTATCATTATTATCTAATTAAATAATTTATAAAAAAAAGTTTTTTATGAAAATGAAGTCAAGTAAACCAAACAAAACCTAAGGAAAACTACCAAGAAAACTTAGTAGTAAATGCCTTGTTATTCCATACCTCAAATTGAATGCCTTCAAAATGCATTTTATCACCTTCCTTCCACCAATTATTGTAATTTGTACTAATGTAATTTGTACAAACGGGTAAGTAGATGGAGTCGGGAGAGCACATTTCTTTTAGCCAGTTTTCCATTACTTGTTGTGGATAACCCAATCCATGACAATTAGCTTTGAAATCATTTCTATCAAAATTAATAAATTTTTCTCTGTTACCCTTATTAGACGCGTTAACAATACAATGGGTGATTGTAGGATGGTATTTATTGGTAAGCTTATGGAACAATTCATTTCGTACAGAAATTTCGTGTTTTTCACGTTCTTCTTGACGAACTTGAACACGATGAGCAATTTCTTCTTCGATCTTCTCCCTCTTAATACCAGAGTTGCTCTTGATCTTATCCGCAAAAGTGTTATTGGTTTCCTCCATTATGATTGTGTTTTGATAGTAATAATATGTGTATATTATTTATTAACATATTCAATTTTTTTTTTAACTAACAAAAAAAAATCATAAATTAATGTATACCTAAAATTAATGGATTTTCTGAAACTCTGAATTTATCAATTAATATAAAGTATGATCTTTTAATTTTATAATAACATATTTCATGATTTATACCCATAATATCATATTCGATAAAATTGAACATATTGTTATATATAATTAGTCCACGTTCGATTGGTCGTATAAAATTATTAAGCCACCAATTAACGTCATCATTTTTAGACAATATTTTACATGCTTTATTTGCTAAAAAATCAAGTGTTTTGCTATATGGATTATGATATGTTATGTTTGTATATTGATTATTTTCATTAAAAATATTAGTGTTTAATGTATGTAAATTTATATTTTTTACATATTTAATTAATTTTTTTTTATCTTGAATTTTATTATAATAAATTTTTTCTAATAATATAGAAAGTCTGATTTCATAAATATATTTTTGAATATCTAATGGTAAAATATTGAAAAAGTAATTAATCATAATTAGTATTAGTATATTAGTATATTTTAAAATAGTAATCAATTTTATTTGCTTTATTGATTAAAATTCCACCACATATTATTTATAATAAGCAATAAAAATTATAAAATTTCGCAGCGGAAGCACTAAGATTTTATTTTAAACATTAGATAATATATTGAAAATATAGATTAAATTTTTATATTTTGAGAGAATATTGAACGAAGTTAGATTTCTCTCAATTATTTTGAAATTATTTATTTTTTTAATTTTATTTATCTAATAATCTAAATAAAATTAAAGATTTATTTATCTTCTTCTTTTTGTACTTCTTTTTTTTGTATTTGTTCTTTTTATTGTTGACTTTCTTCTTTTTGTTGGTCTTTTTTTTGTTGGTTTTTTTTTTGTAGGTCTTTTTTTTTTTTCTACCTCCTTCGCTACCGAGGTTAACCTCTATCCGTTTTATTGAACGATTCATCCGTCTTTTCGCCCTTGCCGCCGCCGAGCCCTCAGCCACCGTCGCCGTCGTCCCCCTCCCCCTCGTCGTCGCCGCCTGGGCCTCGCTCTCCTTGCCGCTGCTCTCCTCCCGACGTCTTGTCGGGCTAATATCAGCGCTGTCCTTGACCGCCCTCTCCCTCTTCGCCTCCGCCTCCGCATTTACCGCCGCCTCCGCCTGCGCATTTACCGCCGCCTCCGCCGCCTCCACCGCCGCCGCCGCTGCCGCCCTTGAGTTCTCATTCACCACGCGAACCGGTAGCGATGACTTGCTCTGTGCTGTCTCCGCCGCCTTCTGTTCGGTCAATAGATTTTTTAGCTCCTGGACCGTGAGGCCCATTTTGGGGGCGAGCCTCTTCAACTGTTCTTCGCGCTCGGCTTCTTCCAGGTTCTTCAACATCTCCACCGCCGCCGCCCTCTCCGCCGCCTTCTTCGCCGCCTCCGCCGCCGCCTGCTTCGCTGTCTTATGCTTGGCTTTACTCGTTTCCTCACGCAGTTTTGTTATATCCGTTAACGTCTGCATGTGCCCTTCGACCTGGCGTTTAGTCGCCATCTCCTCCGGCGTCCACTCCCTCGACGACGCTTGGCCAGATACATCTTCGTCTTGTTCCTCCTTGCTCGATGAATCGGCGTCCTCCTCCTCGCTCGATGAATCGGCGTCCGGGTCTTCCTTCATATACTTCTTATTTTTTTCTATCATTACATCTATTGAATTTTTAAGAATCTGTTTATATACAAGTCCACCCAATTCCATACGGTTTATTTTATTATCTTTTTTTATATATGGTGAATTAGTGAGCACTATATCAGCTACCGAATTATAATATGCTTGTAAAGTTTTATTTAAGTTATTTATATTAATCTTAAAATCTTCTATTTTTTGATTATTGCATTTAGAAATTTGTTGCTTTTCATTATCCATTTTTAAATACAAATTATTCATACTGGATATAAAATAACCATCTTCATTTAAAAAATTAACCCTTAGTTTTATATTTTCTAAACATGTAAATAAATTTTCAGGATGAAAGATTCTATGAAATGTACTTCTTGGGTGATCTTTATCAAACTCAAAAATGTTCGCTAAATATAAAAAAACTTTTATTACATTAGAATATTCTGATGAAGACATTAATATATAATATATATAATATATATAATATATTATATATTCATAATACCATATTTTTCAATCCATTCATCTTTTTTTTTAATAATACTTTCTAATTCTTTATTTCTTTCTTCAATTAAACTTAAATAATTTTTATTTAATTCATCTATTGAATTATCTAA
>MDSV01158758.1_pt1 | contig 11557 bp, 10 predicted proteins | sample 810851 | NCBI WGS metagenome assembly MDSV01 (sample SAMN05326640, study PRJNA326480) | marine metagenome | isolation source: seawater | place: Atlantic Ocean: North East | collected 2012 | reverse complement strand
TAGACCGTCCATTGTTTCCTTGCGTTCAACGCTTTCTGTAATGGCTTCTACTTCACGCTCTTTGCTCTCAATAATCTGTGTCTTCTCTGCGTTTGCTGCTTGACTTTCAACTAGTTCAGCATCCTTCTCTTCAAGGGCTGCTTCTAACTGGCGAATTTCTTTGTTTTCGTTGAGATAGCTTGCACTAAATTCGCTTGCAAATGCTTCAAAAATCTTGCGACCAAAACTGTTTTCTTTGGCAGCTTCGATATCCTCTTTAAGTTGAGATAGTTCTTTTTCTAGATTCTTAGCAACTGACTCCTGAACAATTTTACCTGAACGCTCAACGAACTTGTCTTTGAGGTTTGCAAATTGCTCACGAGCTTCCTTAACAAGACGCACCTTTGTTTCTACAACATCGTTACGATCTTCCTGGAAGTCTCCAATTTCTTTTGCTAGACTTTCAACAACGAACTGTTCAAGTTTTCCCACAACTGCGGCCTGTGCACTGCGGTCTTGATTAAGTTCTTTAATTTCTTCTGCTAGCTTGTTAACTAGGAACTTGTCAAATGTGCCGGATGTTTCTTGCATCTTAGCAATAAACTTAGCACGATCTTCTGCAATAGCTTTCTTTTCGCCTGCAAATTCTTCAAGTTCTTTTGTGAGATTTTCAGTTACCATACGATCTAAGGCCTCAACCATAACGGATTTGTCGTGCTCATAGCGACGAGCAAATTCCTCACGGAGTTCTGCCCTAACCTCTTCTTTGGTTTCACTTAGCTTTGACTCCCAGGCTTCCTGGATTTCTAGCTTAGTGTCCTCATTGACGAGATCGCTATCTAATAGTGGTTTGATAGCATCTAGCATTATATTCTCCTAGATCTTAAGGTCCTTGATAAGACGAGTTACCTCATCCTTCAAGTATTTTTGTACACGGTTATTACCATTTGCTTCTTTAGCAATTTCCAGTACGTTGTGCCCATTACGCATATTCAAAAGTCCTTCATATATGGCTTTAGGATATGCATTTGGAGCACTTGGTTGTGCCACACAATCTACTGTGACAATTTCGAAGTCAGAGACATCACCAGAACCTTCGGAAACGTTTCCGCTACCTCTACTGCTGACGCCTAACTTAACACCACTCTCCAACATGGTCTTTACAAGTGTCCCCATTGGAGTTGGTAATATCTTTAGTTTTCCATAGCCGTTTGGCCCGTCCATCCACATTTCTGTAATCATGTGGCTAACACGATCTAAATTAATTTTTAAATCATCTGGATGATCAACTTCACCAAGAACGCTGTTACCTGATGTAATTTGATCGTTCAACTGCTTAACAGCATTGGAAATTTCAGAGACGGGGTAAACACGCTCGTTTGCGTTTTTAACCCCTCCCTGAATACAAATGCCTTTCATGAAGAGATCCTTACCATCATTAGCAGTCTCGGTTACTACACGAGCTTGATCAAAAGTAAGAGTTTCTCTAAGGTAGTTCATACTGTATACCCTTACGCTTTACTCATTGTTGAGCCTTTTGGATCGGCTGCATCACTTTGAGTTGTGCTTTTTGGTGTACTTCCACCTTTCTCTTCGCCAGTAGGATCTACGGATTTACCGCCCATGTCGTTTTTACCTGCAACTGGACCAGCTTTTCCGTCACCTTCTTCGCTTGTAACAGGAGCTTTTGCTTTTTCCTTGTACTCACGAACGACTTCTTCAGTTTCTTCAACTGATTCCATTTCTTCATCGTCGTCGCCCATTTCCATGTCCATGTCCATTTCTGGCTCATCGTCCATCTCTGGATCCATTTCCATTTCGTCGTCGCCGCCCATGATTTTCTCAAATTCTGCTTTAAGTTCATCAAGTGCGTCTTCGAGGTCAACTACACGATCTTCAATTTCTTCTTCGCTGTCGTCTGCTTCTACAGCAAGACCTTCTTCGTCTGCTTCGATGTCGTCGATCATATCGTCGGCTGCATCTCCGCCTAATTCTTCGTCAAAGTCACTCTCTTCAACAGCTTCTTCAGCTTCCTCAACAGCGTCTTCATCTGTTTCCTCTGCTTCTTCTACTGCTTCTTCAGCAACTTCGTCATCTTCCTCTACTGACTCTTCGTCAATAAGGTTTTCGTAAATCTCACGACTACGTTCTACAACAATTTCGTGGAAAAGCTCACTTGCTTTGTCCTCGTCTTCTGCAATTAGTAGCTCAATGAGCTGGTTAAATTTATCTGACATTTATCGGCTCCTTTTGTTCATAAGGCAAATGTATGTTATATATTTATAGTTATTAATAATTTTGGGGTAATATGCACTGTTTTGAGCTCAAAAGGAAAGATATAAAGAACTTTATCCCTAAATTTGTGCTATTCTGCCGCTACAGGCACTGCATATTGTTTTTTTATAGTGTCTAATTCTTTTTTATATTCTGTAATTTTAACATCATTAAGCATACGCAACCTGTTTATCTGCTCTATTGTAAGCCTGGTTTTACGTGTGTCTGACTTTTCAGCAACAGAATTATCCCCTTTTATAGTTTTATCTAAAGGATTTTCTTTGTCGTTTGCTTCTATAAGTTGTTTAAATTGCATATTGTATTTATTACACTTGTTATCTTTGTTGTGCTAGTTTGGGGAAAGGTGTTTAAGATATTTTTTAAATGAGATCTGTTGTTTTTTAATCTAGGCAATGCTTCTTGCCACTTACTATATATTTTATCGTAGTTGTTTAGCATCCATGCATTATCTGCAATTGCACGGTGAATTCTCTCTGTAGGATCAGTAATCTTATCATATGTAGTATCAATTATATCTGTAAACATATCAAAACCCATATTCCGTAAATACTCCACAGATTTTGTTGCACAACAAATTATAGGAAGATTAAGTCCGTGCACACTGTTTGCAAACTTTTCTGAAATAAACACAGGTGCATCTGTACCTGAAAACTCGTCTGCTATTGCAGTTTCATTAACTATCTCTACCATTGTGGTAGCGTATAGTTTTCTCAAGTATACATCAAAGTTTGCAGAATTATTTGTACGTCCTAACTGGTTATAGGTATTCCAACTAAAAAACTGACTACCCCAGTAAGGTTTACTCATTAATATTTTATAGGAGGATTCTAAATCTGTGTGAGGAGATGTATGCCAGTAACATCCATCTGCTATTAAGTGTGCTAGAGTAGCGAATTCAGTAGCCCGATCAGTTTTTATACGCATCTCTCCTTTGCGTAAATCAGCATAATAAAGCAGGCAAACGGCTGTATATACACGACTGTGCCTGGGTCCTAGTGCTAGTGATATCCAATGTTTTTGTGAAGAATCTGGTGTTTTTACTATTTCCGGAAGAGCACAATACTCTTGTGCTTGCAACATAAATTCACTTCCCCAGTTAACACAAGTTATGTTAGCATGGTTAAATGGGTCTACTTCAGCACCTATCCACAACAACCGTGCATTGCAGGATTCTAATTCTTTTATAATTTTTTGTCTGGTATGATAATGTGTGATATCCAAACTGAATATTACAGACAGCGAATCAGGATAAAAAAGTTTTCCTGTATAACCGTCTATGTCGTTGCCGCCGTGACTAAAGTAAAATATATGTTCTGTAGGTAAACTGGATTTGACGTTTTGTATTATCTCAAAGAAACCGTCTTCATAGGGTCTTCTTTTTGTGTAAAACATTGCTGTTAGGTAGCAGGAACCTCAGTAGGTGGAGGCGTTCCAGGTATTGGACTCTGAGCCGCTCCTGTTGGACCTCCTGGTGCGCTTGCGCCTTCGCCTTCAGGTGCTTCCACACCTTCCTCTCCAGCACCTTCTTCAGGTATATCTGGAACAGTAAAGTTGTCTAGATCACTTTCAATACCGCCTGGTGTTATGCCTACACTACGCATATTGGGTGTATCAGTTTCTGGCTCGTCGTTCTCTTCTGACCACTGACGTGCATTTTGTGCAATCTCTTCTTCTGTTAGTCCCAGAAATCTTTCTAATAGGAAACGTTTACTAAAGTATGGATACCCTTCCAGGCTTGTAAAGGTGCCAATTTTTGCGTTGTCTACTTCTGTTTCTCTGAACTTAGCAAAGTTTTGCGGAGCATTAAATCGGAGTTCAAAACTACTGTTGTCCAGTTCCAGTCCTCTCCAACGCAAGAACATCTTAAATTCTCTGTCAAATGTTTTACTTACGAGACGTTGCAGTCTTTTACAATATTCATTAAATCTATACTCTTGAATAAGAGCTGTACCTACCCTGCCGTCGTTGTATCCGGATGGCGATTCGTCTGGTCCTGTTGGCAAGTAACTGATTGGGATACGCAATCCTCTGAATAATTTGTTTGTAAAGTATTTGAGGTCGTCGATCTCGCCTAGGTTAGTACCACCAGGCAGTGTCTCAACTTTTGACCCTCTGCCTTCTGCTGTTTGAGGAAAGAAGTAATCCTCGTTTGTGCTTAATGGATTATATGTGGTATCCATAATGTTGGTACCACCACCTGTAGTACTTGGAATTCGTCTTTGATGTATTTCGTTCTTAACACGCTCAACAAAAGCCATGGCCATGTGTGCTGGCATATCACCAACATCAACATAAAACACTCTACGCTCTGGAGCACGTTGGATACGATAGATAATAATCGCATCTTCTAATAATTCTTTTTGTTTAAAAACTTTGAACACATTTTCTAGTATGCTGTTGCCAAAGGGCCAGTTTGTGTCCAAGCCTTCTGTAAGACTTGCATGCACAATATGTTCTGAACCAATTGCTTTTTCATTAATAGCATTGTCGAACCTGCCGCCGCTCATAGCACCTGCACTGGTGTAAACATTACTGGGTTGTATATACCCGCTTTGTTTGTGATCGCCTTGTCTGTGATAGTCGTCAGCATGTGTAGCCTGTGTAGCTGTTAGGTTCTGAAAGTTAGGATTGATGTCTTTGCAAACATACTGCTCAGGCTCTTTGCCCTCGCTTTCATTTACAATAATCTTTGTGACTTTGGTCATATCCACCCAGAACAATTCAAATGTTTCTGGATCACGAATAAACACCTGGTCGCCATACTTGAGAGTATTGCGGAACATCTTAAACAGTCGCTGATTAAAGTCGTTAAGATTGTTCCAGTTTATTAACTGCTTGGCAATTGTTTCTACTTCGTTCTGACTGGGTTCTTCGTGCCAGTTAATATCCCAGCCTGTGCCATTTTCATCGTTGCTTTGTGTGCAAAATTCAGCAAGTATGTCCAGTGCACTGTTGATCTCACTGTCCACATCCATGTTTTCATACTGGCTGTAACGCTCAATACGGTTTGGGTGCCCAACATATACTTCTGGTAAGTGACTGGCATAGTGACTGTATTTTACGTCACTGTTGTTGTCTCGGGGTCCTGCATTTGATAGCGGACTCTGATTGACAACTTTAAAATGTTTCTTCCAACTCATAACTTATTATAACACCTTCTTACTATTTAACCTAATTTAACCTGTATTCATCTTTACTTCTTCTAGGACTTCAACTGTGTAGTTACCAGCAGTTTTTACTGTGTCTGCAACCATCTGATTACCCTGTGCAATCTGCATTAGTAGTTCTTTGTCAGGATTAGATAAACTCACGACATTGGATGTACTAACTGGCCCTGATTGCATTTCTGCTTGTGCTATAGCAGCATTTTCTGTTACAGCACCTCCAAATTTAGACATTTGATCTGCAAGTCCAGCTAGTGTGCCTTCTCTGAATGCATTTACATTAGTAAACATATTAGACATTTGTTTTTCTGTTATGACTGCTTCTCTGCCGTGTAGCATAGCAAGAGTGCCTTGTCCGAAGTCTTCCATTAACTTGCCTGTGACGCCTAGTGATCCGAACATCCGTTGTTCGGGTTCTGTTGGAACCTCTCCTGTATTTGCAAACTTTTTAAGTCTATCAATTGCATCTTGTAAGCCTGAAGTAAAACCTCGTAAATTTGTAGCGCCTGTTGCAAATAGTTCTACAGCTTGAGTATTAAATGCAAGCACACTTCTACCTACATCACTGCCTATAATATCTGTCATAGCCGTAGCTAACTGTACTGATGCCTTTTGAATTTTATCTGCAATGTTTACCATACCAGCGGTAACTTTACCAGCATCTTCAAATATTTTTTCCTGATCAGCAAGTATACGGTCAATTGTGCCTGATTCTACTTGTGTCGCTAATCTTTGCAATCCTATAAATGACTGTTCTATTACAGTGCTTAAAGTTCCCATATTGACACCTGCTAGTGAAGCAGTAGATGCCAGCTCTGCCATCGCACCCCGCTCTCGTCTTAAAGCTTCTGGGTCAAGACCAGCAATCATATCTCCATAAGTTCTAGAGGTTTCTCCCCCTGTTCGTTTAATGTCACCTATTTGCTCCGTTAAAGCACCTGTTAATCCAGGCATCTGCATTGTCAATAAAGATCCTGCTTCGGACATCGCACCTCCACTTTTGTATATTTCCAGTGCAAGTTTTGCCATACCAGGTCCAAACTGTCCTTCTAATTGCTTGTATAAAGATTCCATTTGTGTACGTTCTTTTTCTCCCGCTCCAAACAAAGTCGCTTGGAGTGTAACATCTTTTTGCGCTGCCTTCATTTTTTCTCGTTCTTGCTGTAGTGTGGTGCCATTAATTTTAGCTAATTGGCCTTCTACCTGTGCTCTTTTAAACGTTTCTCTGGCAATTAAATCTCCGCTTCGTGCAACTTCGTCAAAACTCATACCAGCCAACATAAGTCGCTCAATAGTTTCTGCAGTTCTCACACCCTGCTCTTCAAAACCTATTCCCATTCTTAACATAGTTGGACCTGACTGATCCCTTACAATCTTATTAAGCCTTGCAAATTCCCTGGCGCCCTGATTTGTGCCGCCTCCAAAAAGTGCCATCGAATTTGCGCTTTGTTGCATTACTTTTGTAAGCTGAGTCATACTAAGTCCTGCAGCATTGGAAATATTTCGCATGTTGTCCATGCTGTAACCAAAATTAAAGCCTGCTTGTGCCGCAGTATTATAAGCATCTGCTTGTTTGGCCATGGCTCCAGTTACAAGACCAAAAGCACCAGTTACAGCACCTCCTACAAACGAGCCCAGACCTCCAAAAACACTGCCTAATGTTTTACCAGCTGTTTGGGTAAGTCTACTAACTTCTCCCAAACTTCTTTCCATGGATTCTCCCATTCCAGAAGTAATAGTGCTAGCTGATTTAGTCATTGAGCTCATCAGATTAGACATTGATCTTGTAGCCATAGCAAAGGAAGAGGAAGTATTTTGTACACTGGCATCCAGCGATCCAAAATTACCCTGTAGTTTACCCAAACTACCTGCTGTTCTACCAGATTGTGCATTCAGTGCCTTAATGCCACTGGTGTCTATACCGGCAGCATCTGTTTGTGCTTTAAGAACTGCTAAGATAGCTTGTAGTGTGCTATCTTGAGCAGCATTATTTGCAATAACTGGGCCAATGCCTGGAACTTCTACTACTACTGCCAATTTTTTTAAATCCTAGTTATATACGCATATAAATACAAGTACACGATACATATAATGTATTTACCACGGAGAATAACACTGTGAGTACAGAATCCCCTACACCAGAGGAACTCAAGGCTATGCAAGAAACCCTGCTCAAAGCGCAGGCACAAGCACAGCCACAACAATCTGGTAATCCACTTAGTGGATATATGAGAACACCACAGATTTATATCACACTACCCAGTGGCGGCAGGTTCTGGAAAGAAAACAGTATTGACTTACCCAGCAACGGTGAACTACCAGTACTGGCAATGAGCACCAAAGACGAGCTTATTTTAAAAAGTCCTGATGCACTGTTAAATGGTCAGGCCGTAGTTGATGTAATAGAGCATTGTATACCCAATATCAAAGATGCCTGGGAAATACCAGTGTGCGACTTTGATACAATTCTCATAGGCATCCGTATTGCCAGTTATGGCGAGCAAATGGAATACATGAGTCAGTGTCCAGGATGTAATGAAACCAATGAGTATGAAATAGATCTACGCAGATTTATGGATATGACTGTGGATATCTCAGGTTACGATACCACAACCTTGTACAAAGATCTAAGTGTAAAACTTAAACCTGCGACATATCGTGCAATAAATGCCAGTAATATGGAACAGTTTGAACAACAACGTATGTTTACTGTTGTAAATGCAACAGATTTAAGTGAAGAAGAAAAACTCAAACAGTTTAACGAAGTTTTTTCCAAACTCACTGATCTAAACGTCCGACAGATGGCAGAAACAATAGAATATATCGAGACACCCGATGGCAACAGGGTAACTGAAAGACTGTTTCTTAATGAGTTTATCGAAGGTGCTGACAGAAAAATCATTGATGTTGTAACAAAACATCAACAGGCAATTAATGCCGGTGTTCCAGAGAAAGACATCCCTACAAAATGTCCAGATTGCGGGCACGAGTACACAACTCCATTTACGTTTGACCAATCAAATTTTTTCGAATCCGTATCTTGACCTTGAGCTCTGACGAAATCCAGAAATTACTGGATAGTTATGACACAGATACCAAACAATTTAAGAAGAGACTGTTAGAAGCATGCTGGTACATGAGAGGTGGTCTCAGTTACAGTGAGCTACTAAATCTGGGTGTAAATGATATTCCGATTATTGAGGAAATTATTAAAGATAATCTAGATGTTACTAAAAAAAGCGGAATGCCGTTCTTCTAGGGACCAGGATCATAATCTACTGGTTTGTCTTCTTCTTCTGGTTCTTCTTTGGAAACAAAATCATCGCCAACTAATCTTAGTCTATTAACCATATTATTAGGGCTCTGAGATGCTTCGCCCTTGCAATAGTGTATTTCTATTCCACTCATAGGCTCGAACTTAAAGCCAAGTTCTACAACACGATCGCAAAATTCTACGAAGGCGTGTTCTACTTCACTTACTGTTCTTTTATCCACTCGTTCCATGTGTATTCCTTCTCTTACCCATATAGGGTAGGTTATTTACACCTGATTCTCATGCTTATTATAACTTATTATTTGGTTCTGTCAACCTAAACGGATGAACTAACGTTCATCCAAACACTCACTATCGTTCGTGTTTATTTTCTATATCTCCTTACGGGGGATATTGCCAGAGTGTTTCACTCAGACGGAACCAACACTAGGTTCCGTCCAAATCGACATTGCCGTCGTTTATCCATCTTCCGGAAGTAGGTGTTTTTGGCTACTCTATGGGCTCTGACCTTTCCCAACCTACGTCGATATCACGTATTGCTACGCTATCCCCGGCCTCGTTCCTAATGCTCAGGGTTTTCTAGAGTAATCGTGCCTGCAACTCGCCAGTTCTGGTCGCTAATCGCTACCTCAAGGCGTTGAATTAGGGTTGCTATAAAGCCTATTTGTTAGATTCTGTAAGTATCTTTTGACTCTGATGAACTCGAACACGTATATGTCCGTTGTACCATTCATCAGATTCTAAAACACGGTGCCTGAATTGTTCTCTTGCTTCAATGTAACTGCACTCTCCCTTGCTATAACAATAGTAGAGTATCTCACGTTTGAAGTTTTCTGTGCCAATTTGTTCTATATCTGCCGTTAGTGCGTCTGATGAGCCATAATAATCACGCCAGTCTGATTCCACAGTGGTGCGCCGTTTGTTTTTTCTGCCTTTGAGAGGTGGTTTGGATCGCCTAAATCGTGCCAGTTTCTTGCCAATATATTTTCTGTTATTTGTAGTGTTAGTAATCAAGTAGACAAAACCTACTACTTCTTCTGGTAATTCGTCTACTGGTTGATCCTTGTATAACCACGTCATGTCTATTATATAGCCAGGAGCTACCAACTGGTTGCATATTCCTGATTCACAACTTTCTTACTACACTTGTCTTTGCATTCCTGCCATCTAAATTGCCTGAATTCTGTTTGCCAAAAATTATTATTAAGTACATTCTGCAACAAATTTTTGTTTAAGTCAAATTGTTTTGCAATATCGTGCCATTCGGAATTATGGTTGTACCTGTTTGCTACCCAGCAACAAGGATATAATAATCCCTGACTGTTGATATACAAACCTTTGTTGCCTATTTCGCACAGTGGAATAATCTGTCCTTGTTCTACTGAGTTCCATAAATCTAAATTGATCTGATGTATACGTTCAGGTCTGGCTTTGGATGTTAAATGTACATGCTTTCTTTCAAATCTATGGCTATCACTAACATACTTTGTGCTGGGTTCCAGAGGATCGTCTGTGCCATAAGCATCATACACACTACCAAATTTTGTGCTTAGTGTTACCTGAAATACATCTGCTCCGTTATCCTCAGCAATAGCCTGCATCAGTTCCAGATGACGTTCATTAAATTTGAATGCAATTGCAGCCCAGGTAATCAGACATTCACTACTAATACTTAAAGTCTGCCTGCCCTGCATTATACTATCCCAATTGCTGTTTACTCTGTATAAATTATTGGAATCATGGTCATAACCATCTATACTAAAATGCACAGTGTCTCCCTGATCTAGCACACTGCCTAATTTGGTCCACCATTGGCTGCTCTTGTAACTACCGTTTGTAACAATAACAAATTCCACAGGCTTAACACTTTTAATATATTCAATTACCTGTAACAGATCATGAGCGTATATAGGATCGCCATCGTCTCCACAAAAAGTAATTTTTTCCAGATGTTCTGTAATAAACTCTGGTGTAAAATTATTTTGGAAAAACTTTAAATCTAGTTCTGTGTTTACCAGTGTGTCGGGTATTTCCTGCCTGGGGCAGCGAGGACATCTGAGTGTACACTTACTACTAATTTCTATGTGAAAGTGCCAACTTGCAAGCATTATATTATTTGTACGTCCGTGTCATAACTGGTGTACCCATTCTCTTTGATTACTTTCATGATGTTGTTAACACGCCCGCCCAGTTCATCTTTGTGACTAACCAGCCACACACTCTTGTTGCGATCTCTGCTCATCTTTTTAAGAGCTGCTAGTGCGTTCTCAACACCGCTGGCATCCATTCCGCTGTCCACAACCTCATCTATAAACAGCAGATTAATTGGATGATACAGGCTTTCCCAGACATCACGGAACGCCCAGCTCAGACTCAGTATCAGTCTGTTGCGTTCGCCTCTGCTTAGATTGTCAAAGTCCAGGTCCCTGCCCAGTTCCTGTATTTCCACAGTCAAATCGTTCATAAAACGCACTGTGTGAGGTAAGCCCATGCGTCCCAGGTAGTAGGTTAACCGGGCATTAAGGAACTGTAAGTTCTGATCTATAATGCGTTTGCGTATAAAACTGTCCTTGTTGGTTAACAGTTTTAACAAGAAGTCCTGATGGTCCCTGACTCTGGCAAGTTCGTTTACTACGTCAAAGTTTACTTCCTCAACTGCCGCTTCCTGCATCTCGGCTATTTGTTCGGCATAAGGGTCATGTTCACTTTGTTTAGTTTGTAGTTGTGCTTCCAGAGTTGCCAGTGTGGATTTGTGCCCATGGGCTTCATCAACAGTGTCGTAGAAAGTTTTAGGATAAGCGGGTAAGGTCGTCTGTTTACTGACAAGTTCCTCTGCCGTTGTTTG
>MDSV01152601.1_pt1 | contig 11557 bp, 23 predicted proteins | sample 810851 | NCBI WGS metagenome assembly MDSV01 (sample SAMN05326640, study PRJNA326480) | marine metagenome | isolation source: seawater | place: Atlantic Ocean: North East | collected 2012 | reverse complement strand
CTTTTTTGTATTTTTTTCGTATATTTACGTAATATTTTACAGATTACGTATAATTATAAGCATGGAAAATATGAAAATGATTAAATGTATTAAATGTGGAGCAGATATGCCTGAGTTAAGGTTAACTAAATTTGGTTATAAAGTTTGTGTTAATTGTTCAACAGTAGGATCATATAAAGCTGTAAGTACTATAAATGGAACAGGAGACCATACATGGAATGATATTCAGATAATGACTCCTGATCAATATGATGGTTACGAAAGATCCCAAAAGAAAGTTGGAAAAGTATTAAAAGATTTAAGAAAAAGCCCTGAGTAATATGCCAAAACCGAAACCATTATCTAAAGAGTTAATAGTTGCGGCAATGTCAAAAACCAAATCAAATAGGGCAGCTGCAAGATATTTAAATGTTTCTTATCAACATTTTAAGAGATGGGCTAAGTTATATGAAAGTGATACTCATGATAATTTATTTGAACAACATAAAAATCAATCAGGCAAAGGTATACCTAAATTTTTAAGAAGTAATGGTAAAGAACCTGCCTTAATTGATATTATTGAGGGTAGAGTAGATGCAAGTTCATTTTCACCTGATAAACTTAAATATAGACTTATAACTGAGGGATATTTATTAGAAGAATGTGCTATGTGTCAATTCAAAGAACGCAGAGTTTTAGATTATAAAATGCCTTTACTCCTTCATTTTAAAGATGGAAATAAAAAGAATTATAGAAAGGAGAATATAGAGTTACTTTGTTACAATCATTATTTTTTAACTGTTGGAGATATTTTTACAGATAAACAAGTTAAAGGTATTGAAGACCATGTACCAGTAAATGAAAGTAATGTAGAATGGGAGTTAGATGATTATCAAAGACAAAGATTAATTGAATTAGGATTAGATAAAGAAGATGATGATGGATTAGATATAATATCAAGATTATGAAAAACAAAAAACACGACAAAATCATAAAAGATTATGATAAAATTAAATCTAAACATCTTGAAAGATTAGCTAATAAAATTTTAAAAGATGATGATAAGAATAATAAATTAAAAAACAAACAAATAAAAGGAGACTTTTTAGATAAATTTTAATATGGCGGATTATTTAGAAATAAAATCAACAGATGAATTTGAACAAATGATTAAAGATAAAGACTTAGGTATATCTAAATCAATTGTTAAAGGGATATTAGAGAATTTAGTAGGTGACAAGAAACATATTCATGTTCTAGAAATTTATGTAGAAGCAGAGGATAAAATATTTGACATAACTTGTGATAGAGAAGATTTTATTGATACATTAAAAGAAAATTTAGAAACTCATGTATATCATGAAGATTATGAAGCATGTGCTGGTATACAAAAAGCCATTGATTTTTTAACCAAAAATAAATAATATGAAAATAATTAAATCAATACCAACAATATTATTAATAACAATAGTATTTTTGGCATATCAATTAATTACACAAAATAAAGATTTAAAAAAGAGAACGATAGATTATAAAAACCAAATAGAAGAATTATATAAAGAAGTAGATAGTTTAAAATTTGAAATTATTGAATTAGAGGGATTAGTAGAATTATCAAAATACACCCTAAATAAAGATGATATACTATCAGCAATTATGTATGTAGAATCTCGTAATGATAATTTAGCATACGCACCAGGTGAAGATGCAGCTGGATGTTTACAAATTAGAAAATGTATGGTAGATGATGTTAATAGAATATTAAAAAGAAGAAAGTCAGAAATAAGATTTACATATGAGGATAGATGGAATAGAGAAAAATCTATACAAATGTTTAATATATTTTGTACTTATTATAAATTAGAAACAGCAGAAGAAATGGCTAGAGGTTGGAATGGTGGTCCTAGAGGCATGAATAACCCAGCAACTGCGGAATATTGGCAAAAAGTTGAAGCGGAACTAACAAGTTGATATATTTATAACTAAAAAATGGCAAGAGTAGTTATACACAAATATGTAGGTAATAAAAGAAGAAAAAGACCTGGTGTTCATGCAAAAACTAAAACATCAAAATGTAAGCAAAGTGCAAACTATAAGAAAAAATATAGAGGACAAGGTAAACCATAAATTATGAAAAGTAAAGGATTAGGAGATACAATTGCTAAAATTACTAAACGTACTTGGATACAGGCAGCTGTAGAATATGGAGCTAAAAAAATTGGGAAAGACTGTGGATGTAAAGAAAGACAAGCTAAAGTAAATGAAATGTTCCCATATAAGGATAAAAATAAAAAACAATAACAATTAACAATTAACAAAAAACAAAAAATGAAAAAAACTATTTTAATATTTCTATTATCTATATTTGTTATATCATGTAACAATGAAGTAGAATCAGATGTAACAACTTTTAAACCAGAATTTGTATCGGAAAACCCAACTTGTGGGGATATAATTATTGATTCAAACTCTGTACAATTTGGATCAGATGCCGCAGAAGGATCTGGAAGAGTTGTTTCAAAACAAGGGTATAAAGGTATTTCACAAATTAGAGCAACAGTAGATTTTAGCCATCTATCTAGTGATTTTGTTGTAAATACTTTTTATATGATTAATAATCCTACTAACCCAGGACTTCAACCATTAGGTTCAAATTATTGTGATGCAGGTGGAAACAATCCAGGTTGGAACTGTCAAGAAGTTGATTTCTTTGAAGCTAATAAAAATGTTGTATTACAACATACAATGCATATAGGAGACGGTAGCAGTAAAGCACCACAAAATTATCAATATAGCTATTCAACAGATAGTGAAAAATGTTATCCTAATTTAAAACCCGATGCAGGTGTTGTTTCTTGGGGGGATATTACATCTGATAAACCAGTAAATATGGTTGTTGATTTAGATGAAAATGGAATGAAAATGACTCTTTCACAAGATGGAGCTGATGCTGTTGTAGTTTATACTATGGGACCAGGTTATCAAGGTTCAACTAATTTTGATGCTGCTGCATTAGAAAGATGGGAAAAAGGAAGACAACAAGGTTATTGGTTATTATTAAGCCAATGGCAAGATTTAAAAAATTCATGGGCACCAGGTTCAGATCATAATTGGTATGATTGGTCTTGTCCATTTGGTAATTTATGTACTACATCAGATTGGTTTAAAGTATATGATATTGAAGTTGACGCTGATGGTGTAGTAGAAGCTGCAGTAATAGAAAAAGTTGAAGACCATCCTGCAACTAACCAATTATTAGTAATTAATAATACAGGTCAAGATATGAAAGCTAATGCTACATATTGTATGCAAAAAGCAGATTGTGATTATATTATTAAAGATAAAGATTCTTTATTAATGCAAACTAATATTCTTGGTGGTACTTCAATATTTACTTTATACCCATTAGGACCAAAAGGTTGTGATCCAGTAAATGGAAATGCTGCACAAACTTATGGTTATTGGAGTGGAGCTGGTCATATTACATCAGATTGGAAAAATAATTATAGTAACCCAACTCCTTGGCACCCAGCACCTCCTGCAAATTGGAAGTTTGATTTTGCTTTTAAAAATCAAGGTGATCCAATGAAGGAAGAAGTAACAATTTCAATAGTTGAAACCTGTAAATAACTGATGAAGTATAAAGTTAAAGATATGTTTGAAGAATTAACATTTACTGATATATTCGAAACATTTGATGAGGAATATTTAGCTCAAATGGCTAATAAAAATCCAGATCAATTAAGAAGAATGTGTGTATTTTTAACATTAGATGAACAGTTACGTAAAGAACAATATGCAAAAAAAACAGATAAAAAACATTTAAATTAAAAGTTTGGAAGAAAAAGAAGTAAATCTATCACAAAAAATATTAAGAATAATAGTAATAATTTTTATAACTTTATTCGGTTTAACCTTTATGGGTTGTGGTACTTACTATGCTACAGATGTAATTTATCTTGATGAGTATGAGAATGAAGAAGATATAACATCAATTTTTACTAATTATAATACAAGTATTATCCATTTGGAATTTAGACCTTTTAGGCCTAGATTCCATTTTGGATATAACAGTTATGGATATTGGAATACAAGACCCTTATGGTTAGATTTTGATTTCTATAATGGTAATTTATACTCTTATCATTATCCTTATTATTCATATTTTTATCGACCTTGGAATTATTGGGATTATTATTTAGGATGGCATAATTGGGGTTATTCTTATATGGATCCTTGGTATCAAGGACCTTTTAATAATACTACATATAATGTAATTTATAATGCAAGTAGAAGAGGTAGTTTAACCCCTAATAGAAATATTGCTAATGCTATTACAAATAATAGAATTGAAAATTCAAATAACAGACCTGTTATAAACAATAATAGACCTATTATAAACGTTAAACCTATTAATAATAAACCTGTTAATAATAGACCAAATAATACTATTATAATTAAACCTAATAATAATAGACCAAATAACAATTATAGGCCAAGTAATAATAATTACAGACCTAATAATAATAATTCAAGACCAACATATAACAATAACTCAAGACCTACCAATAATTCGTCAAAACCTGTAAATAATTCAAGATCTATTAAAAATCCCCGCTAAAATATTTGGATACCCGAGATTTCTTTCGTATATTTACCCCGTAAATGATGAGAAAAAAAAGAAAGATATTATATTTACATGGTTTAGAAAGCCCACAAGGTGGTGAAAAGGTTGATTTTCTAGCAACTAAATGTTATGTTCACGCTCCAGAAATGGATTATACCAGACATGACATATTTTCTTTCCTAATTGAAACAATTGAAAGTTTTAAACCTGATGTAATTATAGGTTCTAGTATGGGTGGATATGCAGCTTATGTTATGGGTGGGCTTTATAAAATACCAGTATTGGCATTTAATCCCGCATTACATAGTAGATCATTTGATCCTAATTTCCCTAAATTTACAAAATATCATATGCCTGATGAATTAACAGTTGTTATTGGAGAAGAAGATACTGTTATTGAAGGGGATAGAACATTAGATTATTTAAAAGATCATCTTAGAGATAGAACCGTGAATTATCAAATTGAACATGTTAAAAAGATGGGACACAGAGTTCCACTTAAAACATTTATTGATATGTATAATAAAATATAATAACATGGGATTTGATTTAAGTAAATGGTATAATTCACAATATAAACATCAAGCTTTAGTAGAAGATTGGGAAAAGTTAAATAAAAGTGAATTAGATGATTATGCTGATGATATTATTGGTTTAATAAATGCAGCATATGCTTATATTGGTGGTCATTCTAATTACTCAGATGCTAGTGATGTAGAAAAAGAAGCAAATAGAGGTGCTGATTATGAAGTAATTGACATTGATAATGATGAAGAGATTGATGCAGTAAGTGTATCAAAAGAAAAACCAGCAGGTGAAAAATTTGTAGCATCAGGACATGATGGTTCATCTAAAGCTAAAAGAGCAGTTGTAGGTCATAAAATTGAGCAATTAAAAAAACCTGGTTTCTATATAGAAGTATCAGGTAAAATTAAAGATATTTTACTTAAAGCAGGTGTTCCTCAAGTAACAGATAAAGAAACAATAGAAAAAGTTCTAGCAGGTAAAGAAGTTACTATGAATGATGATGGTTCATATGATCGTAGTATAGCAGGTACTATGCATAATAAAATATTATTGGGTAAACCATTAGTTTAAGACTTCCATGGAAAGATTTGGAGAAGCAAGAAATCTTTCGTATATTTACCCCGTAAATAGATAAAAATAAAGGTTATGGCACTTTGGAAATTCACAAATTTAAATAAATACGGAAATCCTAGATCTAGGATAATTTATAGACCTGATGGAGAGGCATTTGGTTTTAACCCACATGGATTTGGTTCATTTATCAACGTACAAATGTTTAAATATGAGTATAAACATGAGGTAATGCCTCCTGGATTGATTAATATAGGGGAAAAAAGATATATTGTACCAACGTGGAAAGAAGTAGATCCAAATACTACATTAAAGGACATTGAATGGATAAAACCTAAACCTAAAGTAAAAAGATCTAAAACAGTAGTAAAAACATTTGATAGTGGTAGTAGTGATGCTACTTACACAACAAAATATTATCCAGATTCAGGTAAATATTATTGTGATTGTCCGGGTTCTTGGAGATCATTTGGTAATTGTAAACATATAAAAGAAATGAGAAATGAGCAGAGGTAGACCAGTAGAAAATGTAGAAATAAAAAGAAAATACAAATTAGTATTTCATGAATTTCCATCAAAACCAGAATTAGGAGAAACTAGTACTTGGCATTTTGATTTAGATAAAGCTCCTAATGGACCTTATAAAGTAGAATTTACATATCCTAAAGGATTTAAACCTCCTAAGGTAAAAATTGAAAAAAATAGATCATATAGTAAGGCACCTGTTGTGATGGTTTTTAAAACCTCTAATAGAAGTAATGCCAAAACTAAAATGAAAGTATGGCGTAATACAAATATAGATTACATAAATTCTGCCGCTAAACTTCCAGGGGTTCCCGAAAAAGCGGTGATATTACATTTATCTATTGGTGAGAGTTTTATAGAAAAATATAAACAGGAATATAGTCTCTAATATGTATAACAAAAGTAAATAATAAAATGGCAACAAGAGCACAAATAGCAATCTTTGATAGTCCTACAGAAATTAGGTCTCATTATAGTCATTATGATGGGGGAGACCATATAAAGAAGGAATTGAATAAGCACTTTAATTCAGAAGATGCCGCTGAAGAATTAGTTGGTGGGAATTATGGTATTCGTTACATTGAAGGTGGAGAGGTAAGCAGATTTTCAGATGGGTATGAAGAAGCAGAATTATACCAAAATGGTTCAACAGAAGATTTATTATATGATTTTGCTGAAGGAGCAGATGAAGGTGGAGCTGATTATATTCATATTTGGAAAGATGGTTGGAATTCAATCCCAACAAAAGGTGGAATTGCAGCAACAGTAGAAAGATTAATGAATGCATTAGGTTATAAAAGAGAAAGTATAGAAGAAAATATTATGGAAAAAGGGTATGAAGCAAAATGGGCAGAATTCTTAAATGAATCAAAACAAGTAGATTTTGACGTTATAAGAAAATATATATCAAAAGAAGTAGGAGGTCCTGATTCGGAAGGAATGGCTGACTATGGATTAGATGCCTATATGGAATCACTTAAAAGAGACTTCGAAGCAGGAGGTGCTAGAAGAACTGGATATGATGATTATGAAATGGACGACTTTGTTGAAGATTTCGAAAATTATATCGCAGATAAAATGGATGTGTAAAATTCCTATCACTATAGGTTGGATCCATTGGTCAAATTTATTATCATTATCGCTCGACATTTGAAAATGTACAGCTAATTATGATAAGTTATTCAAAGTAGTTGGCCACTACGTTTTCAAATTAAAACTAATTATTAACCAAAATCAAAAAAATGAAAAAAATGATTTTTACTTTAGCTCTAGGACTGCTTGTTGCAGTTGGAGTTAATGCGCAAAATGCGAAAGGTGACTGGTATGTAGGTACTGGTGACATAGCTAATGTAGCTTGGACTGAATGGTCTATTAGCCCAACAGTTGGGTATGGTGTAACTGATAACTTAATGGTAGGATTGAATGTAGCGCAAGCTGATTCATCTTCTGACATGGAGTATAATTTACACGCTAGATACTTCATGAATGGTTACTTTGCTTACTTAGGTGCAAGCGGTTTAAACACTGATGATTTAGAAGTTGGTGTTGGTAAAATGTTTACATTCCATAAAGGTGTATTCGTTGATCCAAAAATCGTATACCACTCAGGTGAAAAAACAACTAACATGATGTTAGGAGTAGGTTTAAAATTTTAATATTAACTAAAATACAGAAAACATGGAAAATGTAATTTCAAAAGTAAAGGGTTTTTTAGGCGGATTAGGTAGTATAATGATGGCTGTTTTGCCATTAACTATCCTATGGCAAGTACTTACTGGAGGCATGGTCTTCGGTATGGATGTAATCGCTAATTTAACAGCTTTAATCACATCTCTAGGAGATGCTGGATTTGTTGGTTTAGTGGTACTAGTAATAGTTGCATCATTCTTTACTGATAAGAAATAATAAATTTTTCTTATAAAGAATTTAAAATTAGGCGTCAAGAAATTGGCGCCTTTTTTTTCTTTTTATGCGAAGATATTTGGAGAAGCGAGAAATCTTTCGTATATTTACGACGTAAATAAAGAGATATGGAATATATAGGAATGATTTTAATGTTAATATATTTAACCAATATATATTTTGAAAATAATAATTTAAAATAAAGGTTATGAATGAATATTTGTATGAAGAGCAATTAAAGAATGAAAAATTCGAAATGCTAGTAAACACAAAGGAAATTTTATCAAAAGAAGAATGTGATTTTGTCTTAAGTTGGTGTCCATCAGAGCATGATAATATGCTTTATTTGAATGATAATGAATTTCTAAATTTAAGGTTATATAAAGGAGAATACGAAATATATTAAGATTTCTGCATAAAAATTTGGAGAAGCAAGATAAGGTTCGTATATTTACCCCGTAAATGAGATGCATAAAAAGCATGAGTACTAAAATTAATAAAATAAAGGTTATGAAAAATCAAGTAAAAAGAGGTCGTCCTCGTAAAGTTGTTGAAACAACTACAATGAAATTGAATGTTAAAACTGTTAAAATGAATGACTTAAACTTCGATAAAAAGTTGTTTGAGCCAATGAAAACAGGTACTAAAGTTGATGCTTTCTTCAGTATGGAAGGTGGTGTTATGCCTGGTACAAACGTTGTAATTACTGGTGATCCAGGTGTTGGTAAAACTACAGTATTGCTAGATGTAATTGGTGATCTTCAAAAGAATGGGAAAAAATGTTTATTTATTTCTGGTGAGATGAATGCAATTGACATGGTTGGTTATGTTCGTAGATTCCCAAAATTTGGTGAGTTAGATATTCTGTTTATGGGTGATTATAGTGAAGTTAATCCTGATGTTGTTTTAAGAACAGCTTTAAAAGAAGGATATGATTGTGTTTTAATTGATTCACTTGCTGAGATATCAGATAATTATGTTGATTATTTTGGTGGAACTGGTAAATCAAATACTAACAGAATTTTACAATTACTTGATGAACATAATCAAGCAAATAATAATTCTAAAACAAATACTACATTCTTAATTATTCAACAAGTTACTAAAAGTGGTACATTTGTTGGATCAAATAAAATTAAGCATATGACAACAGCAATGGGTCATCTAAAGTTTGATGGAGATGGTCAGAGATTCTTCCATTTCAGTAAAAACCGAAGAGGTGGAAATGGAAATAAGTTGTTCTTTAATTTGGAGAGTAAAAATAAAGTTAATTGGTTATTTGATGAGCCATTAAATATGATATAATTTGTCCATCATGTGTTCAGCCGCGTTGCTGATGTAAATCCTACCTAGCCCGTTATCACGGGCTTTCGGTGGCGAAAAATAAAAATAAAATTATGTTAAAATATTTATTAATAGGAATAATATTCACCTGGGTAATAGACATCAACGCTAGGAAAATGGATATAAAATTTGATAATTGGGAAAGAATAATTTGTGCACTATTGTGGCCTTTTGCTCTTGCTAATTTTTTAGTTGGTTATATAAAAAGTAGATTCTTTAATAAAAAGAAATAATGATAAAAGCAGTTGATTTATTAATAGGGTCTGGAATGTTTTTTATAGCTCATATATTGACATTTTATCAATTAAATGGTCAATTTATTTGGAAAGCATTTCAAAAATATGAGTGGGCAGTAGCTGCATTTGGAGCAATACTTTCATTTTTTTATATTTGGGGAACTAAATATACTGTTGAAGGGTTTGGTGGATTATTATGGCCTGCTAGGTTTATTGGATTTGGGATTGGAATGATTATATATGCGTTATTCGTTGGATTTCATTTTAATGAAGGTATAAGTCCAAAAACAGTAGTTAGTTTAGTATTAGCATTATTATTAGTTTGTATACAAGTATTATGGAAATAATTAAAAAAATAAAAAATAGAATTAAAAAGTGGAATGCCTATTGGGCTAAAATTGAAGAAATAAGAATGAAATGTATGATAAAAAGTGGTAGAGGATTTTGGATAGTATTAATTTTACTAGCATCATGTGGAACTACTGATAAAGTAGAACCTAAAAAATGTTGTGAGAAAGAAACTTTATGTAATAAATACAAGTATTTAGATAATGATACAAATATAGTTCATTGGGAAATATGGGAGGATAGTTTACTTATTTATACAAAAGAAGACTCAATAAGAGACGAACGTGAAAGATGGAGGTATATAGATTCTTTGCATAGAGCAGAAGATATGGAAGAGCTTTTCTACAACAATCCAGATGATACTACGTATATACGCATGATGGAAATGGAATACGGAAGATGATATTAGATTATTTGAAATATGTTAATTATGGAACGGAAAACAAAGCATATGTTGTTAAGCGAGAGATTCCAACACATAATTTCTCACAGAAAAATACTAATAAGTTGAATATGGAGTTTGTTAAGGCATGGAGAGATTATTTAGATTGTGACCACGTCCTAAGGACCCAAACACACTTTTTATTTTGTCAAACCATCCCCGAAGCAGAGATAATAGAAGAGCATGACGAAGATTAAATACGACGAGTACAATGATGAAATGAATCCATTTCACCCTTGCTTAAATTGTGGTCACACTGGCTTTAGCATGGATTGGGATACTGGATTATATACTTGTGATAGTTGTGGGCTCACTTTAGAAGCAGAGCAGCAGAAAAAAGAAAAGAAAACGATAAGACGTTTTCGTAATTTAAAAGATGAAGATGAAGTTTATTAAATTTGTATTAATTTGGATAAGTCAACAATTAGCCATTCCGTTTTGGATGGTGGGGCATATTCATTTATCATTAAATTTAAACGTTTATGAGGACGTAAAAATCCTTTTCGCTTCGCTTGGAATGAACGTTTTAGTAGCTATAGGTTTTTGGTTAGATTGGAAACAATATTCTAAACCAAAAACAGATCATGGAAAGCGTTTACAAAGACAAATAAATGATCATGAGAAAAAACTGCAGTCTATGCAAAGAGATTTGGATGATCCAGGGAGATTTCGTACATTTAGGTAGAATAATTAATTAAAACAAAATAAAGGTTTATGCAAGAAGTAAAACAATTCATTGAAGAAATGAGAGCTACATCCAGTAGCAATGAAAAAGTAGAAATACTTAAAGAACAATCTGATTTTATTAAACAAGTACTTGAGTACACTTATAATCCTTATAAGCAGTATCATGTTACAAGTAAAACGTGTAAGAAAAATATTCATTTACATAGTCATTGTAATCATACTTTGTTTGAATTATTAGATATTTTAACTAATAGAGAAGCAACAGGTCATGATGCTATTAAAATGATTAATAGATTTGCATCTAAAAATGTTGATTGGGATGTTATTTATGATATTATAGATAAAGATCTTAAAATTAGATGTGGAGCT
>MDSV01042120.1_pt1 | contig 11557 bp, 11 predicted proteins | sample 810851 | NCBI WGS metagenome assembly MDSV01 (sample SAMN05326640, study PRJNA326480) | marine metagenome | isolation source: seawater | place: Atlantic Ocean: North East | collected 2012 | reverse complement strand
ATAGTTTTTCGTCTATTTGACCAGACATTAATATTCTAACAAAGTCTTGTCGCTCTGCATTTTTATGATGTTCTAGGGTTAATTCTTTTATATCTAACATTATTGCCACTTTGGTCCTGTATAAAACATTGTTATTGAGTGTCTTTTACCTTTTGTAACAGGTGTTACTTTATGCACCTGGTCTGATTTAAATATTATCATACTGCCAGGTTCATCAAATTCTTTTACATGTTGTTCACCACCACCAGTAAACAAATAAAATTTACCACCTTCATATTTTTCCAATGATACATTTATTAACACCGTTAATTTTATATCATAAACAAAATTATTTGAATGGTCTTTATGCCAGCCATATTCGCCTTGATATTTACTATCATATTCATTTAATATAATATCATCACCTTCAAATTGTGGCCATAAATTATAACCAATATACTCTTTGTTATGTTTTAAAATGCATTGTTCTATATTATTCATAGATTCTTTCATAATTGACCAATCTACAAATTTTACACTAGAAGTTTTTGAAACTTTTTTTGCTGGGTCATCTGCACTATTATTTGAGTTTTTGTCAAAAACATAATGTAAATTTTTAATATTATCTTTAGACAATACATCATTATAATAATAGTAGTTATATATGTCGTGTATAATTTTATTCATATTAAAAATAATTTATGTTTATATTAATTCTACTTTTAGCGTCTGTACAACTGGTACTATTATGTGGTTTACTTGCGTCAAATAATAACAATCTGTTTGCTTTACTTTCAATCTCTGTACCATCTTCTAATATAGTTTTTCCGTTATTATCATTTATATAAAGTATGGCACCTTTATGTTTATAGGGCATATCAACATGTGAGCCATGATGTTCTATTGTATTTGTTTTAGTATATAAATTACCTTTTATTCTAATCATTGCTTTAACATCTAATATTTCGCTATCTAAAAAAGGCACTAATGTACTAAAATTATCAGACCATGGTTGCTGATGTTTATAAAATGTATGAGTAAAATAAAAATGCTCTTCTTCTTTATTTTTATATGCTACCGATTCTGCATAATACCATGGAAAATCAGAGCCAAACATCATATCAGATATTTTTTTAAATAAATCTTTATCTAATGCATTATCAATTATTTTATGTTCAGTCATAAATATTCTCTTTCATAAAATCATACAAACTTGGCAAATGTTTAACAATATTGTTCCAATCATTTTTTCTCATATCTAATCTATCAATAAATTGTTTATAATTTGTTTCAAGTTCACTTCTATTTAGTTGATTGGTATACATGATGGTTTCCAAATCAGTAGGTGGCCAATTCATACCAGCAGCTATAGTGTGTAAACCACCATCATGTGGAAAATGATATGAGTCATCTCTATGAATAGCAGCCTCTACCATACCATTAAGTAATGGTCTTTTTAAATTTATAATATCACTTGTCCATTCTTTATTAAAATTACTTTGCCAATATTTTGTATCCGTTCTTTGAGAAAAAGCATAATGCATAGCAACAAATTCTGCAAAATCTCTAAACACTCTTTTACATTGATAAGTATAATTGTCTTTATCCCATTGAGATATCTTTTCTCTGTTTAGTGTTCTAACTAATCTAATTAAAAACTCATGTACCGTAAACAATCCATTACTTTCTAATGGTTCTATAAAACCAGCCGCTAGACCTATTGCAACTACATTTTTTACGAATAGTCTTTTATGAATACCTACACGCATTTTTATATTTTTAAATTCTAAATCATCTCTGCCTAGATATTCTTTAAATTCTTTTAATGCTTCTTCATCACTTACAAACTTATCTGAATATACATAACCTGTTCCTATTCTACTCCATAAAGGAATATTCCAAACCCAACCATTGTTTATCGCTGTGCAATTTGTGTAAGGTTTAATTTCTTTTTCTTTATCATTATATTCTATTTTTGTTGCCCAAGCAGAATTGTTTGGTAGTAAATCATTATAACTTTCAAATGGTTCATTAATAGTTTTATCTAATAATAAAGATTTAAAACCTGTGCAATCAATAAACAAATCAGCACTATGACCATTTAATGATACAATGCCATTCTCATCACTTTTTATATCTTTAATATCTTCTTCAATATGTTTTACACCTCTAGGTAAACAATAATGTTCTTTTAACCATACACCGAATTTAGTTGCGTCAAAGTGATAAGCTGTATTTTTATGAAAATCAAATGGTATAATATTATCTTTATTATAATCTAATTTATTATTATTAACTAAAGCCATTTGAGGAAAATGACACTCTGCATAATCACTATTTGGTGTTTTAGGTTTTAAAAACTTTTTAAACCACCAATCATTTAGTTTTGCATGGTTACCATCTATTACTGGCTGTCCAAAAGGATAATGAAACTCTGTACCTTTTCTATAAAAATCTGTAAATTTAATACTCAATTTATAACTGCCGTCTGTATGTTTTAAAAATTCCTTATCATCTATTCCTAGATACTTTGTCCAATCTCTAATACCACCTATTGTACTTTCACCTACACCGACAGTTGGTGCATTAGGGCTTTCTATTAAAATAATTTCTTTATCAGGAAAAGTTTTTATCATTGTAGCAGCAGTCATCCAACCTGCTGAACCACCACCTAATATAATTATCTTATTCATTTTCATAAAGCTGTACATTAAAAGACAAAGATATTCTATCTTCATCACTTTTATTAGGTTCTACACCATGTTCTAACCAACCAGGAAATATATACAAGCTGTTTGCTTCAGTATTCATAAACCTATAAGGTCTATTATCATGTGTATTTTTTATAAAATGTGAATCTCTCCAGTCATATTCTAAATATGAACATGTATGTTTAAAATAAATTCTACCACATTTAGGTGGTGTTTTAACATAAAAAACTCCAGATACAAAAGCATGAGGATGTGTATGAGGAATATTGTAACCATTTTTAGGATTTAAATTAATCCACATGTTATCTAATTTGGTATTATATTTTTTGATATTGCCACCTATAGCTTCATAATAAGATTTACAAGCGTCTGTAATTGTTTGAGCAACATGCGTTATTTGATTAGGAAACTTTAAATCTAATGATTGCCAACCATCTCTGTTTGATTTATTTCTACCATCTTCTTGTATCATTTTTGTATGGTAACAAAATGTTTCTATTTCTTTTAAATCAAAACTTAACTTACTATGACCTATAGGAGAAGCAAAGTAATTTTCTATATTTAATTTATTCTTCATTTTTATTTTTTCTAAACCAAGCAGGTAATCCTATATGAGGTCTATCATCATAAACATTATTGCTTTTGTATTCAGAGTTTACATCATTATAGTGTAAAAATACTTGAGCACAATCATTACCATTAAATTCATTTCTCCAATGTGCTAAATCGCAACCTTTATAAACTAACATATCACCATGATTTAAATTTACCTCTACATCCGGTTCAATAAAAATAGGCCATTTTTCACCACCTAAATTTAATGTTGTAGATATTTGACATGATGGTCTGTCTTTATGTTTTTTTAATATATCGCCAGTCTTATAAATTCTTGCATATGAATAAGTTTCTACAAGCTCTAATTCTGTAATTTTTTCCATTTTAGGTCTTACATACATTAAGATAGTTTCCATTAATGTATCACCGTAAATAGAATATGTATTAGGCACTTGACCATCAGCATATGTACCCCACTCTTGAGCCGTAGGTGATAACCATTTTTTTTCTTTCATTGTATTAAATACTTGTCTTTTAAGTAAAAGATAATTATATGCCATTGTGGCCATTTCTTTTGTAATAGCCTCTTTAATTATTACATAACCTTTATTACTAAAATCATTCATGGTTTTTTTCCTGTATTTTTAAATTATTTGGTAATGCTTGTAAATTAAAATGAATAAATCTAAATGGGTCTAAGCCATTATCTACTGTAAATTGATGAGGTAAATATCCATTAAATATAACCAACGAACCGGGTTTTACATTTAAGGTAATTTTATCACTACCAATAGTGGAATTATTTTCATTTACAAAAGGAAGTTTACTCATTAAAGCTGCTGGCCTAGGGTCGTGAAATACAGGTTTAGATGTTCTTTCTGAACATTTTAAAAAATAAAATCCTGATATATGATTATTATAATGAAAATGCGTGTCGTGATGGCCACCACCTAATCTAGGAAACTCTTGTACCCAAAATTCTGATATTGCTAAATCAAAAGGTTTCATATCAAAACCTTGTCTAACTAATATATCATAAGACCTATCTACGACATAATCTCTTAATTCAATACAATCTTCATCTTGAGCTACTGAAGATGAATGAGATGACCAGCCAAAGTCTTTTACTTTTTTAAAATCATCACCTAAAAGTTTCATTCTTTTATTCATTTCATCAAGGTAATTCGTTGTAGTTTTTGAGGCCTCAATGTGTTTATCACACGCCTTATCAACCTTTTCTAAAAATTCAGGTTTATCTTCACAATAAACAGGTGATACAAAAAATAAATTTTCTTCCATATTATCTCCAAGGTTCTCCACAACTCCAGTTTACTAGTGAATATCTAGTACCTTTTGTTACAGGTGTTACTCTATGCCAAAGAAAACTAGGAAAAATTATAACCGAACCTTTAGGTATTATTTCCTCACAAATATGATATTCTTTTTTAGCAAATTCATAGTCTTTATCATTTCTAAAATCAAACTGTAAATCTCCACCTTTATAATCTTTAGGGTCTGATAAAGAAACAGTCATTGATAATTTTCTTATTTTACCTTCTAAAACATCATCTCTATGCTTTTTTTGAAAACCTTTTGAATAACCATCAGCATGCCAACCATAAAAATCTCCTTCATCATATCTTGTAAATTGACATTTTTCATTCCAACTCCATTCAAAATTCCAACCTGCGTTCTTATTTGCTTCATGTATTAAAGGATTTATTTCTTTGTATATCCAATTTTCTTGAAGCCAAGCAATTTTTGATTTTCTTTTTTTATTTTGAAAATCTAAATTATCATTTTTCTTTTTTTCATCACCACCTGTCCATGCTTTTTTAATAGTTTGAGATTTTCCAAACTCTAATATTTCATCACAAATTTTTTCAGGTAATGCAGCTTTAAACCACCAATAATAATTATCTAAAATCATTTACTTTGATACTTTATTACTAGGTAATTTATATCATTATCATTATTATTATTTGTAATTTTAAATCTTAAATCACCATTAAACATTATAAACTTATTACTTTCCATTGGTAATTTCCAATAATTTAATTTAATTCTGTTATCAGAATATTCTATCATTAATTCTGGTTTTTCTTCTATATCAGTTAAAGGGTATATACAAATCCAATCAGGAGATGATTTAATATCATTTGGATTAAACCATGTATGCCAATCTATTGAAGTATTTTTAGGTTGGTTTATTGCAAAGTAAGAATTTTTTTCTAACATATACAAACCATATCCATCTGATTCATTAAAATGGTCTACAACATAACTGTCAAACCATTGGGCAGATTGCGTCCAGTCAACTTTATGATATTGATGTCTTACATCAAATATATCATTTGTTACTTTATTTTTGTGAATTTTTTTTGCAATTGATAATTGGTCTATCTTTGCAATACTTGGTATGAAATCGTAAACTATTATAGTTTCAGATAAATTGATTTTTTGCATAATATCTCCATAATATAATCCTATTTATAAGTCTTGTAGGACTTACTTATTAGTCCAAGAACTAGAGCCTGGATTCCAAACTTTAGTAGCAGCGTCAACCGTTGCGTCAACTTCTACTGGCGAACCTAACCATCTTTGACCTGATTCGTCCCAAGTTAAAGCATAATTTTTTCTTCTAGGACTTTCACCCTCATAAGCACATTGGTTTTCAGTTGGTTTTGTAACAGGCGCTGACCATAAACCAGTTGTTGTATTCATAGTCCAACTTGCATAAGGTTTCCTTGAATCTGATTCTTTAAAAATATCATTTGTTTCATCATAAACCCAACCAATACCAGGAAAGTTTGCTCTTAATGCTTTTGATTGGTCATCTGATACAGCAGTTTTTATATAACCACCCCATTCATTATGAGTATCATCTTCTCCTACCGTAGTTGTCCAATGTTTGCCTTCTCTTGTGTTATAAGAACATTGTTTCCATAAAGGCCAACCAGTTAAATCTTCTAACCAATCAATTCCTATTTGTTCGTTTTCATTGCCGTCTGCGTCTTTACACACATTATCGTCAACTACTTGAACTTTAATTACTTGACCGTTTATTCCTAGTTTTGCAAAATGAGCCATATTACTTTATCCTTAATTCTGGAATTTATACCTTACTACAACTATACCTGAACCACCGTTACCACCTTGTTGAGGACATTGACCGCCTCCGCCGCCACCGCCTCCGGTGTTTGCTGTTCCTGGTTCTCCGCCGGAACCTGAACCTGTACCAGGTCCTCCTCCGCCGCCTCGGCCTCCGCCACCACTTCCAGCAGCGCCACCGTTTGAGTTATTATTTTGACCACAACCTCCGCCTCCGCCACCTGCGTAAGTTACGGAAGAACCTGTGATTGAATTTGTTGTACCATTTCCACCTGGACCACCTGCTTGCCCACTATAAGCGTTACCAGATTGTCCGGCACCACCGCCGCCACCGCCTCCGCCAGGATTTGGTGAACCAGGATGTCCTGGATTACCTTGTGGTGGAGAAACTGATGGTGAATTACCTGAACCACCTGATTGTCCGTGTTGTGAACCGCCTGCACCTGAACCACCATCTCTTGATGGACCTGCTTGGTTACAAGAACCTGAACCGCCACCACCTGTTGATGTGATAGTTGAAAATACTGAATTAGAACCTCTTGGAGATGGATTAGCCGTTGTAGCACCAGCACCTACGGTAACTGCGTAAGTTTGTGCTGAAACTCCTAAACCACCTGTTGCTGGGGAAGGATAGTTAGTACGGAAGCCACCGCCTCCACCTGCACCACCATTGTCTGCACCTCCGCCGCCACCACCTGCAACTACTAGATACTCAACTGAACTAGAACCACCTGAATTACCTGCTTGTGATACGGCAAATTGAGATGAACTTGTAAATGTGTGAACTTTATAATCACCTTGTGTTGCGACTGTACCACCAGTAGCAGCTACATATAAATTATTAGTCATTGTAATCGTAAATGCCCTAGTAACTGTTTGTGCGTTTGTGGCAGCTGCAATTGTAAATGAAGCAGTACCAGCTGATAATGAACCTGCTGTTCCTGTAATTGCACCAGTTGATGAATTAAGTGATAAACCAGTTGGTAGAGCACCTGATTGAATTGAATAAGTAATATTATCTCCGTCCGGGTCTACTGCCGTAACTGGTGATAAAGTAGGGTTAACTGCTAGAGAGTTAACTGTACCAATACTACCTGCAGCTGTAGCGAATACTTGTGTACCATCTAAAGTTAAACCTGAATCTAATTGTCCAAATAATTCTGATGGATTAGTTACCCTTACTGAATAAGGAGATTTACCTGTTACCATTGTGCCTAGTGTAGCAGCCACTAGTTGAGTTGCACTATTAACAGTTACTTGTGTTGCTGTAAATACTGTACCATCAACTGTTGAACGAAATGTTACAGTAGGTTGTGTTGTTGTTGAAAAACCTGTACCGGTAACAGTAATATTTGTTACAGTAGAACCATCGGGGTCTTCTACAAGTGTAGGAGATATACTATTTACAACAGGTGGAGCGTCAATAGATTTCCAAACGCTACCATCATAATATTCAGATAGGTTTGTAGTAGAATTAAATCTTATTTTACCTTTATCTCCTGAACCAGACGCTACTCTTTCGCCAGTTGTACCAACTGGTAACTCGATACTATCTGTTCCCGTAAACTTTCTATTTTTTCCTGTAATATCTCTTGAATCTGCCATTTAATTTCCTTTAAATATTTATAATATTTATTATAGTACCTCTATCAATTTCCAACCAAAAGTGTCGCCAGTAAATACTAAACCAATAGCACTATCTTCAGTTGATACAACTAAATCTGCTGTTGCATTATTAATTTTTTTACCGTTTCTACCTACGGTTAAATTGTTTGTATCAAATGTACTTGCTAAGTCTATAAATCTAACTTGGTCTCCTACTTGAGGAGAAGCTGGTAAATTTGCTGTTTGAGCACCTGCTGATGTATTAATAAAATATCTATCATTTGCCGCTACTGCTAAAGCAGTTGAACCATCAGCTGTATGTGTTTGCCAAGGATTACCACCACCAAGACCTGTCCATTGTGTACCGTTATATCCTTCCCATGTTACTAGAGAAGAGTTATATCTGATACCACCTGTTTTTAAAGCACCACCTGATGGTCTTTCAGCAGTTGTACCAGTTGGTGGAACTAAATGTCCTGTACCCATTTGGTCTCTTTGAGTGTAACCTACAATTGCTCTTTCAGTAGGTACAGCAGTATTAGCGTCACCGCCTAATGTTTCATCTGTACTAAATTCATTAATTGTAGAACCTAATTCAGCACCAATAGAACCAAGTTGTAATTGGTTTAGTCCTGAAAGGTCAAATGCGTCTGCGTTTAGTGTTGCAATACCAGTTGCCTGTTGAATTCTGAATAAATCACCTACTCTAAAATCACCTTGTTGGTCGGTTGATGTAAAGTAAACTCTACCGCCTGTAACCTCATCAATCTCATCTTCTTGGTCAGCAGCTTGTGATGGACCACCAGGATAATTTGATGTTACAATATCACCTGTACCAATATCTAGGAAGTCATGTCCTGTTAATCGTACATTTGAAAAACCTGTGGTAATCGTTGTTACTGTATTATCAGCTATTGCGTCACCTGAAGTTATATTTGAAGTTAATCTTACTGTAGCAATACCTGTGCCGCCATAACTTCCGTTTGTTTCAGTTACGGCAGATACTCTATAATAATTTGAGTTACCTGTAAATACTATATTAGCACCTGGTTTAATTATTGTTACATTTGATAAAGCTGCACCATCTAATGGTATTAATGCACCTGAAATTCCTGTTTCAGCTGCTGAAGCAGCCGCTTTAACTTGAAATGTTGTTGAGTCTTCTTTTGTAATTGTTAATACTTCACCATTAACAAAAGAACCTGAAATATTTTCTATATGAAATACATCTGTTGAGATGTTTGTTCTAAAAATTCTTGCACTAGCACCACCAGCACCTGCAATTGTAGCAGTACCTTGACCTTGTGTGGTAATACAATTTTCTACATCTGATTCTGTAGCAGAACCTACAAATTCTGTTGCACTATATTTTAATAACTTACCTCTTACAGCAGCTGATACTGCATTTTCTGAAGCTAATGTTCCTTCAGATACAGCACCTTTTTCACCATAAGCAGATGAACAATTTAAACCTCTTATAAAACCACCTGAATGTGCATAAAAAGATTTAGCACAATAGTAAGTAAAGATTGAAACCATCTCACCACGGCCGCCTGCAATTGCATGACAACCTATACCGTCAGAGTTAATTTGTGTAAAGTCGTTTGCTAGAATTGATTTATTACCTGCACTATGTAAATTACCATCAATCTCAATACCAGTTGCACCAGCATTTGTTGATGTACAATTTTGAATATAAGGAGAGGCAGTTGTAATTGAACCACTAGGGTCTAATGAAGTAATTGCAGCTGCTTGAATACCACCAGCACCTGGTGTTCCTGTCATTCCTTTAAATGTAAATTGAGTTACATTTGTAGAATTATTTAATAATAAAGCTTTACTAGCATTATTATTTTCAACAGCACTTACTGTTAATACTAAATTACCACCGTTTCCTATTGAAGCAGCTGGTATAGTAACTGTATCATTAGCCGCAAATCCGTAACCGCCATGATAAACTGTAACTGCATTAACAGCACCACTAGCGATTGTAATATTAAATACTGCCGTTGCAGCTGTACCATTTCCTGATGTGGCACTTGCATGAATATAATTATATGTTCCGTTTGTTGCACCACTTGTATTTGTTGTAATTGAAACCGTTTTAATTTGTGTACCTACACCTGAAGCAGGTCTAACCTCTGTACCTCTTAAAGATTCACCTCGTAAAGTTACGCCTGCCGGCACAACCATAGGCATTGATTCTTTATAAATTCCATTTTGAACATAAATTACATCACCAGATGAAACGGATGTTGCATTGAAAGTAATGTTTGAAGCACCACCTACATCTGAACCATTTAGTGTAATTGTATTGCCTTCAACATGACCTTTACCACCATCAATTATCTCAATTGTAGGTGTAGATGAACCGTCTGTTGTAACTCTAAATTTAGAACCTGTACCTGGTCCATTTGAAGATAGTTGAGTAACATTATTATATACAGCAGGAGTACCACCTGTACCACCTGCTATTGTATCTACATTGACAATATCTCCTGAACCTGATTGTGTTAATGCATACTTAATTGTTTTATAAGGTTGATATTGTGAACCTGGATTTGAATCATTACCTGCATTTGAAACATAAAGAACATTTTTACCTTGTGGTGTCGACCACAAAGCGTCTGTACCGTCTGTTGTTAAAACCGTGCCTGAAACCCCTACTGGTAATCTTTCAGTAGCAGCAGAACCTTGTCTAATTAAATCACCTCTTGTACTTAATACTGCACCTGAATCTCCTTGTGCAACAATTTGCCATTTAGCACCGTCTGAATCAGGAGATACATTTAAAACTCTATCTTGTATTGCAACATAAGTTGTAGAAGTTAATCTGACTACATCACCAATGTTGTAAGTTGTACTAGCATTATAAGCTGCTCTGTAATTAAATCCTTCTAGGTTTAATTGCCAATAAGATGTGTTTGTTGTACCGTTTGTGTTTGCTGGATATTGATTTGTATGATTTGCTATACATACATAGTTGTTACCACCATATTGAATAGTATCACCTGTTTTGTAAGTTGTACCGTGTGAGTAAGCACCTAAAGCTTTGAAACCTGTTGTAAGGACATCCCAATATGTGTTGTCTGTTGGTGTTTGTCCTGAAGCTGGTGTTGTATTAATGTAAACATATGAATATCCACCATAAGTTACTACATCTCCATCTTGATAAACCGTACTTGCATTGTAAGAATCTTCAAATTGAAAACCCTCACCATATACTTCAAATTTACTAGGGTCAAAGTTTGAAGCGTGTGATGTATGTTGAGTTGTTGTTCTATATTGAAATGCGCCGTATTTAACTAGGTCGTTTAATTTGTAGTGAGTTGAGCCTGCCCAATCACCTTTAAAAAATAAACCCTCTGTGTGTAAAGAGTATTTTGCTATATCTGTATAAAAGTTTGCTGAAGAAGATTGTGATGTGTGATTTGTAACAACGGTGTATGAATTACCTCCATACTTTACAATGTCATCAACAACATAAGCCGTTGAAGTTGCCCAATCACCTCTCCATTTAAATTTAATTCTACCTAGTTTAAAATCTGCCATTTATATTCCTATACTGCGCTCTGATAAGTAGTTGTATTTACACT
>MDSV01154662.1_pt1 | contig 11558 bp, 17 predicted proteins | sample 810851 | NCBI WGS metagenome assembly MDSV01 (sample SAMN05326640, study PRJNA326480) | marine metagenome | isolation source: seawater | place: Atlantic Ocean: North East | collected 2012 | reverse complement strand
GGTCTTTGTTTCCTTCTTAGTAGATGGAAAAAGTGTATTAAACATACCTGTTAGCATATTGTTCCTCTTTCCTTGGTTATTGTTTTATGGTTACGTAACTCTGGAGTTTCATTCTCTGTTATCCTACGTTCCATGTTTACAATTATATACTAGGACGTGTAAAAAGTCAACCTGGGTGCATCAACGTGTTTGAAAATAGGAATAACTTGTTAATCTTTGCACGTCCTTTGGAACTTTTTGTTCCATACCGTGCATTTGTTGACCATTGTTAAACATTATGTAGCCAGAATTTTTGGTAAAATTAAATGCTTTCCTAACACTGTCATTATTATAAAATACTGTCCCTAAGTTCGCAGGTGCTTCTGACAGAAAAATCTGCATGACATAATCAACTCCTTCATTATCAAGATGCCTGCTACAACTGAAATCTTCGTAGTCAAACCAAAACCTTGTGTCAATTTTTGTTATGTCAAGGCCAATCATTTTACCAATTTCTTTTCGGTTTGATTCATAAAAGTCTGCGATGTCTTCAAAAACTGATCCAGGCATTGGGATTAGCAATCTACGGTTCCAGTCCTCCTGCCATTCTTGCTTTTTAAATGGTAAAGTTTCTATTGGTAATTCAGATAATTTTTTTAATAGTTCCGCACTTAGTAGTTCTGAAATATGAAACAGATCTCGTCTGTCATCTATCTGTGTAATTTTCATTAATTGTCTTTGTAATCTGGTACCTGGAACAAATCTATGCCTTCATCAATCAATTGATTGGCTTCCTCTTTCGTTGTTTTACCGTAAAACTTTTGATCTCTTTTACCTTTTGCGGCTTTTCTTGCTTCTTTGGCAAAATTTTTTCCTACATCTTGCCAATCTTTTTTTATCTTCTTGTTTAGTTTTCTTAGAATGCTTTCAGCACTCTGCCCCATAACCATGTATTCTTCACTGGGTGGTTTACTAATTTTAATGGAAGGTGCCATGATTGCCTTGTCTACGGCAGTGCTGTCACACATGGGACACTGGATCATTCCTTTATTTTTCTGCCTTGTGTATTCTTTACTGCTTGGGAACCAACCTTCAAACTCATGGTTGCATCTACATCTAAGTTTGTATTTGATCATATTATTATTTACATTATATACTTGACTAATAAAACTGTCTACTATAATATAAATTTATGAGATTAGGAACAAGCGGATACGAAAAAGGTAAGCCAAAAAAGACAACTATAGGAAAAAATAAGAGCAGGATTAAAATGAGCTCTATGAACAAACACAAAAAGAGATCTTTCAAGGCTTACAATGGACAAGGCAAGTAATGAGAACCTCTGATCAGATCAAGGCTCTAGCCGTGGCTATCGAAGAAAAGGATAATATAATTAGGAAGTTGTCTGCAGAACTGGGCAACTTTGAGGTCCAAGTGGCAGAATATCAACAAATCGTGGAACAGTTGACTGAGAAACTAGAATTGTACGAAAAAAAACTTGGATCGGTGTTTAGGAATTCGTCAAAGTAAAAAACACCGCATCCTTCCTCTTCCGGAACTTTAACGTGTCATAGTCAATGATATGAACATTTAATTTGCCACCGTGTTGTGTCATGATCCTGTCGGTGTCGGTGGGCCTTATGGTAATCCTGTCTTCCTCTTTTAAATTTACCTTGTAGCCCCAGAAGATCGGCCACCAATGTAACGGATTCAGAGAATCAAAGATATCTTTCATTACTATAAAAAATATAACGGGTGCAATGGTGAATGGTTCTGCCCACCAGGGGATAGCATCAAAAGTGAGCCAATCTAAAAGGTGGATTACTCCTGTCCAAATACCAACAATGGTAAACAGCACTCCCATCAATGGCCAGAACTCCTCATCGATATCGTCTATGTGGTGATCATGATGAGAATATGTCCTTAACATCAAAAATTTCTGTTGATTTTTTGGACTCAATTTCATATACTTCTACTTAACTATTGAAATAATTATTTTTTATCAAATTGGAGGATAACCTAACATGAAAATAATAGCAACCATAGTCATTTCGGTCTTTATGACTGTATCTGCACTGGCAGACTACACAATCTATCTACCCACAAAGCCAGGCTCTGGTCTGGACCAATGGGCACAGGTTGTGATCAAAGAACTTAAAAAGCACGTTGACGGGGAAGTCAAGTCGGTGCATATTCCAGGAGCAAGACACCTACTAGGTATGAACAAATGGAACAAGGAAAATAGATTCAAAGAAAACGCCATCACAGTAACAGGTGGAACAACATCTGTGAACACACTTGTAAAGACTGGTGTTGAGTACGACTACATGAATTGGGACGCAATTGGAGTTCAGTTGTTGGACATTTTTGTAGGCAAGAGAAAGGACTGGAATCCGAGAGATGGTGGCATGGTTTTTGGAAATGACCACGCGGCTGGTGACGTGACCGGAATGGTGCTGATGTACTGCGGTAATCTAGACGGCAAGATTGCATCTTACAAAAAATGTGTGGACGAAGACATGAAATATGTCAAAGGAGTCAATGATAAACAAGGCACACTGATGTTTGCAAACGGTGAATTCAATGTGTTCAGAGGTAACCCAACTGCATGGACAAAAAAAATTAAAAAGTTCGAGCATGGAGAGATATGGTTTACACAAGGTGTTTACGACAAAAAGAAAAAGAAAATTGTTACCAATCCAAACGCACCAGGATATGACTTCGACACAGTGTTTGAAAAAACTTGGGGGGAGAAGCCAAGTGGAGAATTGTATGAAGCGTATAGATTGGTCCAGTTCCAAAATGATTCATTACAAAAAGGATTATGGGTCAACAAGGACGCTCCACACAGGGAGGCACTTGTCAAAGCAATTAAGAAAATGCTAAAGGATCCCGAGTCCAGAGCAATCATTGCCAAAGCATCAGGCGGCGATTATGAATGGGCAATAGGTGAAGAAGCAGATCAGATAGTGAAGTACCAAAGATCTTTGTACACAGAGAAGAAACTTAAAGATCTTGTTTGGTGGTTCAATAATATATTTGGTTGGAAAGCTGAATTTAAACCTAATCTATTGAAATAATGGACTACGCACTCTGGTGCCTGCTAGGAACACTATATGGAATACTGTTAGGTGTAATTCCAATGGCAGGCGCCGGAACTGCGATGTTACTTGTATTCTCATTCGCAGGATACTTTGACCCCAATCCCTACTACGGTTTAATTTTTCTCATAAGTGTTATCGCGGCATCAAGCACCGCGGACTCTTACACATCTCTACTAACAGGTATTCCCGGCGCATCGACCACCGCGGCATCAATCATCGATGGATATAAAATGAGTAAGAACGGTGAGGCCGCACGAGCAATCGGTATAGCAATGGCTGACAGCACGTTTAATGGAATACTATTTGGTGTACTTGCATTCGCACTATTGCCATTCTATGCACCAATAATTTACAAGTTTGGTGTACCCGAACTATTCATGTTCATGACTTTGTCCATTGCCTGTGTGGCTTTTATTGTTTCAAAAAACTTTTGGTTAAGTTGTTGTGCAATAGGGATAGGTGCTTTCATAGGACTCATGGGAATAGACCCACAATCAGGTGGACCAAGACTCACGTTTGGCACACTATATCTGCAGGATGGTGTTCCGATCGTTATGATGATAGCAGGACTTTTTGGAATACCCGAACTGGTGTCAGGTTTCCATTTTGGAAAGAATAGACCTGCACCTATTACAAATTATTTCTCACAGTTGTTTGATGGCTTCCTAACTGCACTAAGACTTTGGAAAGATTCATTGCGTGGAGGCTTCATAGGATTTGTTGCAGGACTACTGCCAGGAGTGGGACCTGTTGGAGACATGTTGGCATACGGTGCCACTGTGAAAGCACACCCCAATGACAAATTCGGTGTGGGAAATCCTAAAGGACTTGCAGGATGTGAAGGTGCCAACAACGCACAGAAGGCAGGCAGTTTGATTCCCACTGTGCTCTTTGGAATACCAGCATCTCCATTTGCCGCAATCTTTATGGCAATGTGTATCACATTTGGATTAGATGTCGGGAATCCTTTCATGCTTGAAGATAAAAAATTTTTATCCTTGTTAGGGTATGGCTTTGTTGGTGCGACAATACTAACATTCATTATTTGTATCTTTACATCTAAACTGCTTGTAAAAATACTTGAGATACCTTATTGGATCTACGCAGGTATAATATTTGCAATCATAATTTACACCTGTCAATCATACACAGGTCTATACATGGATTACGTTACATTGGCCGCTTGTAGTGTGTTAGGATTGTTTTGCTTCAAATTTAAGATAAGCAGACCTGCAATACTTTTGACGTACATCATTATAGACAAATGGCAAAACCTAGGACAACAATTAAACACGATGTATACTATTCAAGAGATGATTGTGAGACCTTTGTTCGTTGTGTTGTTACTAATGGTGCTAATCTTGGTTTACAGAAGTATCACACAAAAAAATAGAGGTATCGACTACGCATAATAATTAAGAGTATGATAGATCAAGAAGCACAAGATTATTTTTATAAACATGTATGGCAATCCAACATTCATTTGTTTAAACATTCGGGTGAAAATCTTGTTGCGGAGATAAACGCATTGAATCCAAAATTGGTAATAGATGCAGGTTGTGGTATCAATTTCCTTAAGGGTAAGATTAAAAACCTAATAGGATACGATCCAGTGTTCGATAAGGAAGCAGACATTGTTTGTGGTCATTGGGACGCTCCTTTCAAACCAGAATGTGCTGACGTGATACTTGCCCTTGGATCTGTCAATTGGGGTAACCATGACGACATAGCAAACATGTTGATAAAATTGAAGTCATGGTTGAAGCCTGGTGGTAGGCTTTACATGAGAGGAGCACCTGGTGGTTACAAAAACGATCAAGGTTTGAAATGGTTCCAATGGGGAACAAAAGAAATAGATTACTACGCAAGTCTAATGGATTTCATAGTTGAACGTGTTGAAATAGAATACAACACCGACGGAACTTTGCCTGAAAGAGAATGGCCGCATAGGTACGTGTGGTTGTATCGTAGAAAAGATTAAAATAATATTTTCCTCACAGCATAAGGTAATACAGGTTCTTCCATCCTTTCAGGATGCCATACAATGCCATATATGGGTTTTGTTACATGTTGAAACGCTTCGATGGTGCCATCTATATCTGTGGCAGTGACTTCATAATCGTCTGCCAATCGTTCGACTGACTGTGAATGATAACATTTTACACTATATGATCTGCCTTCCAACTCAATTTTTATATCCTTGTCAACATGCCCATCGATTTGTCCGTTGGCGCCTCCGGCAATATCGTTGATTGCAAATGCTCCATGACAGATACCAATTATTGGTACGCCTTTCTGTAAAGCATGATTGAATAAGATATTCTCGGTGTTGTTCCTTGCAATACTATCAGGTCCACCAGTCAAGATTAGGCAGTCATAATCATTATATGCTACTTTATTGATGTTAGGCATAGGAATTAAGCTATGCATACTGAGGAAATTATAGTATGCCCTTTCCAAAGCATCATATTTAAATCTTCTGTGGGACAGATATTCCTGCTGGCTAATCAATATTTTCACGATAATATTTAATATGGCAAACAAAGCACATAAATATTTGCACTTTATAAAGAGGAGAAACATATATGTTAACAGGAAAAGAGTTCGTAGAAAAACTTGAGAAGGACAATGAGGCTTTGTTTAGAGCATCTGAGTTACAAATCAAGCATTACTACGAAAACGTTACAGACAAAGACGAGTTGATTGACAACTTTACTGGTCGAATGGTTAACGAAAGAATGAACATGGAAGAAATTTCAAAAGAAGTTGCGGCTCTTCCAGCCGGGACAGATCCTGAGAAATTAGTTCTACTTTCAAAACAGGCATTTGATGAGGCAAAGCACTTTCAATTTGTTAAAGAAGTTGTCGAGTATCTAAAAGGGGAGAAGATCGATATGCAAGACGCAGTAGAAAGTCATGCAAAAAGACTTCACCAAAAGGGTGCGGCACTTATTAAAAAGTACAACTGCAATGACAATCCTTTAATGTTAGCTCTGTATCAACTGATTGCCGAAGGTAGAGCGGCAAGAAATTGGGCCATGATGGCAGAAACTATTGAAGACAAATTTATTTCTTCTAGATATGCCAAGATTGCAAGAGACGAAACATTCCACGCTACAATCGGTAGAATGGAACTTGAGAAACTGTGTGACACACAGGAATCACAAGATGAGATTAATGCAGTGATTAACGACTTCAGAAAAGATTTATTTGCGATCACTTGTGCAAAAACTGGAACGCTTGAAGAAAGCAAAAAGTTAATGGAAGTATACGCATAATAATATAAAACATTAAAGGGCGGTAATTTTTTTATCGCCCTTTTTTTACGACTTAAATATCAGCATGGACAACACCAAAGATTACTCTAATAAGATATTGAAAAAGATAGACCAGGATCTGCAAGATTCAGATGAAACCATCTTAAATTTGAAGCAACAGACAGAAGTTACGGCATCCACCACAGGTAAGACTTTGGAATATGGTAAAAGCCGTTGGGACTACGAAAAAAAAAGAAGTCTTGCCAGAGGGGCCTACCACTATGATTGGTCGATCAAAGATAAAATTGAAGACGTGTTGATGTTTCATGGTAACATTGATATGGACTGTGATTATTTTATCAACACATATGGAGACAATGCAGTTAACAACGCAGTTCACTGGGCTAATAGAAACAAAAGTGTTGGGGGTAATTATGCAATCGACCAAGAGGTGTTTGACATTGTAAGATCCGGAGGAGATCCGGAAGGCAAGATATATGGCAGAGCTAACATGTTCACTGACCCAAAAGCAATAGCACTCGCAGAAGGACTTTTTGGAATATATGATTACGAACTGAAGTTACATTCACAGGTATGTGGACAGGTACTTCATATGCACATGGATAACTTTGCGGCAAGATTGGACAGGCAAAATTCCCTACAAGAAATGGACTATGACGTTGATCCTAAGAAAGTACACAGATTCGTTGTGTTTTTGAACGATTGGAGCCTAGGCCAGATATGGCATCAAGGCACCGCTGTACACACTCACTGGAAAGCAGGCGATGTAATAAGCTGGCACTGGCAGGACTTCCCACATGGTACGGCCAATATGGGGTGGGACACAAGATACATCCTACAATTTACCGGTAGGACTACAGATAAGACCTGGAAGTTTATTGAAAGCACTAATAAAGATTCGAAACACAAATTGAATATACATGGAAACTAAAAAAAGATCACTTGTAAAAGTATTCACATGGCGTTTACTTGGACTTATATTTTGGCCAACAATCAGTTATGCTATTACCGGTGACTGGATAGAAACGAGTTGGTTAACTGGCGCCTTTGTTTTTATGACTGTTATGTATTATATCCACGAAAGAGTATGGGATAAAATAGGATGGGGCAAAAAATAACCCTTTAAGCCACTTAACCAATAGACTTTTACTATTATTATGCTATAATAAGAAGTAAATACCATATATGCAAAAACGTACCAGAAGTTTATTAGAAGAACTAAGTTCAATGCCTCTCAAAAGAGACAAAGAAGAAGTGGTTGAAAGCCGTGCTTCACACATCTTAGAATCAGCTATACGACTGATGACTTATATCAGAGAAAACTTTGACCAGGATACAGCATTTAAACTGGAAAAAAAATTTAATTCAGCACTGAAAAATATGGACGCATCAAAGTTTAGCAAAGGCGTCGCAAGAATAAAAGAAAATAAAGACATTAAACAAAACGTGCTTAAAATCAAAGACGGCGAATACAAAGAGGATTAATCATGTTGATCGAAGATGTCCTTACAGAGTTTAAAAGGACGCACCTAGAACACATCGAGGACATTGTAATAACTGACGGCTACGAGGGTGGTAAAGCGGTTGTTGAATATTTCAGAGGCCTTCTCGTGACACTTAAAGGAACAAGTTCAGAGGCAATGAGTGTCTCGGTCAAGTGGGATGGTGCACCCGCGGTTGTGTGTGGCACTAATCCTGATAACGGAAAATTTTTCGTCGGGACTAAATCTGTTTTTGCCAAGAACGCTAAAATTAATTACACAAAAAAGGATATAGCAAATAATCATGGTACTGATGAGCTTGGGCAAAAGTTACTGAAGTGTCTTGTGCATCTAAAAAAGTTAAACATCGCGACAGTGGTTCAAGGCGATCTTTTATTCACTGACGAAGACATAGTGAGAAAGAACATAGATGGAAAGCCAAATCTTACTTTTACCCCAAACACTATTACATACGCTGTGCCAGAAAGCGGTGACCTTGGAAAACAGATTGACAGGGCCAAGGTTGGAATCATTTTCCATACAACTTACGCTGGTGATTCACTAGAGGACATGAATGCACAAGGTGGTGCCGACGTTAGTGGTTTTACAAAAACACCTGACGTGTTCTTTGACAACGCCACTTACAAAGATGTATCAGGCAGTGCTAAGTTTACGGATGATGAAACTAAACAATTCTTTAATGGCATTGACAAGTTAGAAACTTTACTCAATGCGGTACCTAGGAATCTTTCTAGTGTCTTAGGACAAAATCAAGACTTTATACCTATGTTCCAAATCTATATCAACGCAATGGTTAAACAGGGACAGCTACCAACAGATGTTAATAAATTCTTACAAGGTTTCAGGAAATTTTATGCAGATAGAATGCAACAACAGATGAGTGGACTTAAGGCACAAAAGGCCCTACAACTAAGACAAGACAAAATGAAACAGATGCCGGTGTTCTTGAATAGGGCAAAAAAGCCATTACAGGCCATGCTTACTTTTTATAAAGCGGTGCAAACAATGAAATCATTTATCCTTAAAAAAATGAATCAGGCTATGGCTATCGGATCGTTCTCCCAAACTGATAGCGGACTTGAGGTCACAGAACCAGAAGGATTTGTTGCTGTCGATAAGACTGGCAATGCAGTTAAGTTAGTAGATAGATTAGGTTTTTCAAGAAGAAACTTGACCGCTGTCAGCAAATTCAAGAAATAAATTAAGAGTTTTATTAATTTGTACACTCAATTTTTCTTTATTAAACAACGTATTGTAATTGTGTTGTCGGAGAGATTTAGTTTGCAAATAAATGTCTTGCCATTTTCTGAATCCGTGTTTTAGTTCTGTATTATTATCTTTGAGTTTTAAGGCTAATTTGGCTATTTTATCAATACGCTTATCTGGATCTTGTTCTAGGTCATAGCTTTCATCGAAGTATTGTCCAAATGTTTTGAAACCAATCTCACGTAATTTTTGCAAGTAGAGATGATTTCCATGCACTATGAACACGTGTTGTGCCATTATGGCTTTCCATATCTTTTCAGTCATGAAAACTTCATAATCGTTGTCATTTGTTTCAGATACAATTGAACAGGCTGTATCGATGTAAGGCAATTCGTATATGTCCTGATCTTTACCCCAACGCGGATAGTCCTCCGGTCTGATGCCAGGAAGTTCATACTTGTCTTGCAATCTGACAGGGGTATCCAATCCTGTGAAAGTGTAAATGCTGTTTTCTAACGTGTTGTCTTTTAATAGACGATTGTAAAGTTTCAATCTGTGTTGCCTCGGCGCCTTGTTTAGATAAAGATATTCATTTAGCTTGTGCCAATAACTTCCATGGTGGTCGTGTGTAAATTTAAAATTATTATCCTTATGCTTGTGATACATTAGATTCCAAAACCAGGACACTCCGCCTGTCCATGTGTAATAAGGGTAAGGTATATCAACTTTGTTCATTTTTTCACCGGTAATGAATATTTCTGATCTTATGTTATCAATTGATTCCCATGGGTTGGTCAGTATAAACTTAAAGCCCTGCTGATGTAAAAGTTCTAATCTATTCAATAAGTCACTTCTGTATTGTTCATTTCCAATTACTCTGTTGTTGTGTATTCTCATGTCTATCATCGCAAATTTTCTATGATATTTTTCTAAATCATATTTGTGTAGGGTGTAGTATTCACCGGTGTATTCGAAATTTTGATCAGCCAATGAATGTGTGTCTATGAATTGTTCGTACGAATGGTGATCGCCGGTTTTCATTACATCTGTGAGAATAAAATTATGTTGCATATTTCAAATAAATACCTTCATGTTAGCACCATTTTTAAAGTATGTATCTGAAGGCAAAGTCATAAGACGTTTTAGTGATTTACAAAGGTTCACATTCCCAGAAGTGACAGAAAGAATTTACCTAAGTTTTCTTGCGTTGGCACTGATGAGTCAACTAAAGGACACTAAATCCTTTGTGAAATCCTATGCCGACGACACAATGCATTACGGAACTTTTGATCGCGTAAGGATGGTGTACAATGATCTGGCAAATATGTTGGCCATTGTGTCAGGGGATCCTGAAATCACTAAAAAACTAAAGAATAAAAACCAAGCACAGGCCATGAGACAAAGGCAACCGTTACCGGTAATGGCTGTGAGGAGATATCTGAGAAGTTGGGAAGAGCACTACAAAAATCTTACGCAGTTAGAAAGATCTCTTAACATTAATGACGCTAGGTATAAAAACGTTCGTAGAGCAGTGGCAAACTTTCCAAAATTAAATTCAAGTAGCAAAATGAAAACATTATCTGCCCTGAAGCAGATGCTTCAACAAAAGTTACCTAATACAGATATACACAAGAAATTTAAGGAGTTGTAATGATCAAATACATATGTGAGCTATGTGGATGTGAACAGCACTGCAAACAATCCTGCACTGAATGTAGAGATTGTCCAGACTGTGGATGTAAACATTGTGATGAACAAAAATAGTTTTTGGGTCCTATACGCACAACACACAGAGCCAAAGTTCTTTAAGGACGCTGGGGATGGACAAAAGGCACAAAGAGACGCAAGTCTGGAATATGTTGATAAGCATCGCAACGCCATAGACATAGGCAGTAACGTGGGACAATGGACGAGACCACTTGCAAAGCTATTCCAACAAGTAATATGTTTTGAACCTAACCCTAGTTTCAGAGAATGTTTTGATAAAAACATCACAGAGTCGAACGTAACATTATATCCATATGCACTCAGCAGTCATGAACACACTGCCGAGCAAGGCAAAACGGATACACACCTTAATCATGTTGTGGGAGACACCCTACCACGTGACGGAGATATTTCATGCAGGGCATTGGACAGTTTTAATTTCACGGACATAGATTATATTAAGATAGATGTTGATGGATTTGAGGTACCGCTACTAGAAGGTGCAAGACAGACTCTAATGGCAAACGCTCCCGTCCTTAACATCGAAATGAAGAGAAGGAAACGACCAATTATTACACGTATAGCAACGGACATTCTTAATGATATTGGCTACGAGTACGTAAAGACCACCAAAAGTGACGAGATCTGGATCAAATCATAATATTAACGCATAATTTACCAAGTTTACCAATAAATACTTACAACTTGATTCCTGAGCGGAATCACGTCCATTTTAATCAGATAAAAAGGAGGATAAAAAATGGCATACGACACATCACTTC
>MDSV01120180.1_pt1 | contig 11558 bp, 19 predicted proteins | sample 810851 | NCBI WGS metagenome assembly MDSV01 (sample SAMN05326640, study PRJNA326480) | marine metagenome | isolation source: seawater | place: Atlantic Ocean: North East | collected 2012 | reverse complement strand
GAGTTGCTTCTCAATAGGTGCCAGGTTGTTCATCTTACCCTGATCGTACATACGTTCCCGCATGTCAAGGACTTCCTGACCACCGCTTCTTGGCATGGGAGCCATATCAGAGAAACTAGCCATCTCCTTCTTCTGGGATATTTCTGCTCTAGGGGCAAATTGTGTTTCATTAAATTTAGGAACTTCGTCGGAAAGAGTCGGTTCAGAGGGAGCTTCGATAATTTCTTCCTTGGGGACTGACTCTTCTGGATTCGATTCAGTACTCAAGGCTCGCCCAGCATATACGAGGCCGGCAACCGCTAAGATAGAAATAGGATCAGCCATTCTTATATTATCAAAACATTTTTAATTACTTGGAAGGTAAGTATCGCTTGTCAAACAAACCGTTCTGAAGATCCGCACGAGTACTCGCCGGACTATTGTAAGCAACAGATTGGGGCGGCAAAACGACACCCTTGTCTTGGACCGGGAAGATACCTCGTTCCCAGGTCTTGATCGGTTGCTTGTTGTGTGTAGAAGTGCTTTGCGGTCTTAAACGATCGCTCGTGTCAACATATTGAGCCGGGGCTCCCTTGCCAAATTTGGCAGGCGCCGTGCCGTATAACATCGTATTGGGGCGGGCACCCATGCTGACGGAGCTGGGTTGAGGGTAAACAAAAACATCATCGGTTGCGCTGTTCGTCGGAACTGCCGGGTTTTCAACGAGAGATAATCCGGGCTGGAGTTGGTACGCCATTTATTATTAAGTAAGATTTATTTATTAGACATGTGTAAAACCATGCATACCACTTCTTTTGTCACCATCACTTCCAATTCCTGCAAACGCCTCTAATTGAACACCTCGAGCATTCGGGTTGCATGCAAATTGGCTACCACCCTTGCACGAAACACCCCATTTGGGACCATATAACCATTCAGCAAACGCCGTCTGGTCACCCGGAATCATAGAAACCGGTGCGGTGATAAACTGGCGAGATGCCGCCCTGCGCTGCACCATAGGATGCGGAGAACGAGATCTACCAGCATCAACCGGGACGCGTTGATCCACTAAAGCATTGATAAAGGGACGAACCGACGAATACTCACACGCCGGAGGACGATTAGGATTATCTGTGATGTCTGTCAAAAGAACGTTGCCCATGGGATTATCACCGGACGGCATTTGACACCCAGAGCCCGTAGAACGCGTAGGAACGCCGTATGTCTCTTTAATCATGCTATTCTTGTACATAGCATAAAGAACGGTCAAGCAAGTCGCACCGAGTATAAATATTCGTGCATCCCTGCGAATTAAATATAAAAAGCATGTAGTGTAAATTATAAATCGTGAAGCCGAATTGACACGTTCGGCTGGTGTCTGTTTATTATTAGGCCAAAACTGAGAAATTTTGTCTTGTCGGATGAGCTGTCTTGGATCTTCGAACCAAACCTTCGTCATTTAGTATATCGTAAGTTTATTTTTTCAACATAGTTCCAAACATACTGTTCATAGTTTTCATTAAGGCGGCTTCATCCAAATCACCACCTTCTGTTTCCATCTTATCGGCACAATCCTTGGCGATACCCTCAATCATTGAGAGTGTCTCTGCGGGAATAGCGGTAATAGTGGTACCGAGCATATATAATGTTTGTAAATACTGCCAAATTGCGTCCTTAGTCTTAGTAGATAAGCTATCGTTCCAGTTATCCTTCAAATTAAGATCTTTGAGATATTCAATATTACCAACTTCATTCAATAAGAAAGATTCATCCTTGTTGCTGATTTTATCTGCGTACGGTGTAATCCCCGTCATAAATCCATCAACGACCAATCTTGGATTCGCAGTTTTGGCCAATTCCAATTGAGCCATAAATTTTTTAATACCCTTCTCCTGTGGGAAAACCTTATGTAATTCCACAAGAAATTGTGACATCATATCCGTAAAAGCTGACACGCTCGCCATTTTTTATGTATATAACTACTATCTAATCTTTAAGTTTGAGTTTAAAACGGTTCCGTCGAGATGGTCTCACGTTGTCCGACACCCATCGAAACGATGAAATACACAAGTATAGCGACTAACGCCGCCGGCTTTGTGTATGCGCTCGGTTGTAATTTACCCTCCTTGTTAAGCTTCGCTTTCGCATGTATGTATCCTGCTGTGATACCTCCACCAATAGCGGCTGCCCAGATCGGGTCTCTCAGGTAGTCAGAAAGTTCCATTTAATAATAGCCAACTTTTTTTGTTCGGCGTTCTGGGGCATCACCAAATAACACACCGTCATCTGTCGGGGGATTTACTTCCTGTTGTTGCATGGAAGGGTCACGGACGGTTGGAATCGTTCTAAACTCATTATCGAGAGCAGACGTTTGTTCCTCCGTGGTTTCTCCCAGTTGAGGCATCTCTTCGCCGCCTTCTTGAGGCATGTCCTCCATTGTTTCCTCCATGGGAGGTTGTTCTTCTTCTCCTCCCATTTGATTTCCGATTTCACTAACATCGGCACCGTCTGGAAGAATTCCAGCTTCCCCTCCTCCATCTTCTCCATCATAAATGTCCGGATCTTCAGCATCACCATCATGAGTGCCATCGAGATCGATGTCCCTACTTTCTTGTGACATATAAGTTTGTAAGATTTGTTGAACAGGTATGAGATCCTTCACACTATTTTCGATACACGGAATAAAGCGGACCGCCAGTTGTTCATCTCTCGCGTATTCGCTTTGATTTTCTTGGAATACATAGGGATCTTTATACAGATCCTTAGCCGCTAAATTATAGCAAGTTTGAATAAATATTTCATTCGTTGGTAACTTCAAGCTTATCTTCTTGTTGTCCGATTTAAGACGAACAGCCGATAAAATCTTAGTACAAGCGACAAAAACTGCGGCAAGGAGATCCGAATACCAAGCACATCTGGATGTGATGTTATCCGCGTGAGTCTTTGACATATTGTCACTCCAGTTCGGAACTTCCTTCAGTAGTTTCTGAAACATTTGTAACACTTTTCTGCCTTTAGACATTTTTACAGCTTCGTCGTACATAATAGAAAAAGTCTCTATCATAACCGGAACCATCAGGTGGCACATTTGGCCGAGGTATTCTTTTTTCGCCTCGACTAAAACATTCAAGTTATCCATTTATCATAGAGTGTGTTTTTAAAAAATAAATTTAGTCGCACTGTTTTCACGACCTGTATTTGTTTGCTGCCTTTCTGAGATTGGCAAAACTAGGTAATTCTATATCATCAAACGTATCTTCATCGTCCTTAACTTTGTCAGATTTTTTGGTCTTGGGTATGAACCAAGATACATATATATCTATTTCCGAAACCCGTTGAGTCGTAAATCCAGCTCGTATAAGTTGTCTATCTATGTATAATGCTGCCTGAGATCTATCGAACGCTGGATAACCCATGACGTATGTTGGTATCCTGAGAAATATCTGCTTATGGCCATATTCTGCGCTCTGTTTTATCTTGGTCGAAAATTGTTCATATATTTTCATATACAATTCCTTTTTGATCTGTTTTCGATTTTCTTCAATACGCTGAACATCATCAAGATTGATCATTAATATTACTTAATTTTGTTTTTGGCGCTTTCCAACTCACTCTTCTTGGGTAAAGCGGCTCTCTTTATAAGATCGTAGCTTATAAATTCCTGACCTTCCTTACCCTCTGTGAATGCCTTGATCGCTTGTTCGTCTAATATTTTGGAATCCATTGGCTGTGTCTGAAGCGACATAACCACAGGAGTCTCTCTGCTAATATCTACATCAACCGTAACCGCAAAACCAAACGCAAATCCACCCTCCTTTACCGTCATAAAGGATGCTTGGTGTATCACTTCCGGTCCTTTATCTTCTTTGTCCTTCTTGACAAATTTTTTCACACCCAGCGTTTCAATAATATAATTACACACCTTTGTCTTCTTTTCAACGGCCGCATTCGTGGCTAAGATGATTTTTTGTATTGTATCGTTGTCCATCTTAACTTCTTCAAATCTGTAATTCGATTTATCGATCGGTTTATCATTGAGAACAATTCCGGTTATGGGATCTGAATATCCTGAGTATCCAAATACTTCCTGATATGTTTCCCTCTTGGAACTCAGAAGAATGACCAGGGCAATAAGTAATAGAGCAACTGTTATCCTCATATACTTATATGCGTTAATTTAATTTCAGAAAATAAACCACTCAATAGTAGATGGCACTCCTAATATTTAGTAGTAAATGTAATCATTCACAAGATGTACTGGAATATATCCAGGAACATCCCCAGCTTAAATCCATGATACAATTTCATAATGTAGATACACAGGGAATACCCCATCAATACGTACAGATATTAAAGCGTGTTCCCAGTCTAATAACGAAAGACGGGAAACTTCTCGTGGGAGGAGAAGTTAAGGGGTGGCTCGGTACGCTGTTGCCGTCGGAGGAATTTGTAGGGTGGGGTTCCGGTGGAACCACATCTACAAATTTAGATGACGCGGAACCGGACAGCTGTATATTTAATTTGGACTCATACGGATCATCACTTAAACCAACTATCACGAGGGAATTACAAGAAAGAATTAACGCCAGTGTAAATGACGCATATAATGACATAAAGAAGTAAACGCAATATTTTATAACATGAAATTGGCTACAATTCAGGCATCCGCATTTAAGTCTTGTTTTGAAGTATTGAAAGATATTCTAAATGATATCAATATATATTTCAAAAGTGATGGAATGAGCGTAACGACACTCGACACGGCGAGAACCTCTCTCATTGATATGTTTTTACCCGCCGATAATTTCGAAGAATACGAATGTAACGAAGAAATCGTCGCCGGTATCAATATATCGAATACATTCAAGTTATTAAAATCTATAACGAGTTCAGATATTTTGAATATTCACATAGATTCAAAAGAATATATGAATTTTGAGATTATTTCCGAATCTAAAAAAACTAATACCAAATTTGAACTTAAACTATTGGATATAAATGAAAATCAGATTGAAGTACCAGAGATCGAAATGAGTACGATTACGACATTACCATCGGTCGATTTTCAGCGTTTGTGTAGGGATATGTCAAATATAGGTACAGAAATAGAGATTACTCGTGAAGGCACTCTCATGAATTTGAGATGTGCCGGGGATTTTGCGAATCAAGAAACGTCAATAACCTGCAATGAAGAAAGCCCGAGGATTTCTGGAATTTATTCATTGAGATATCTTAATATATTCGCAAAGGGTTCTAGTATGTGTTCTAGTGTTCAAATCTTACAAGAAGAACAGAATCGCTTCCTTATTCTGAAGTATAACGTAGCAAACCTAGGAGAACTCCGGTTCTATTTAGCTACTAAGGTACCTTCAGATCAGTAATTTTATTGGTCGAAGAACTCAACACCTTAGACATTCCCAATGAGTTTGTTAATTTAACTTTTGGGTATTTTCTTATAAGCTCGTCCTCGTCCTGGTTTAAAAAGTCTTTTATGAAAATTTCCTGTCCGTGAAAATCGTTTTTGGGCCCAGCATATGTTTTCACCCTTTCAGTAATGTCCTCTAGTGGATTTTCATCGTCATCCACTAAATAGACAGTACTCAAAGGGATACTGAACGAAAATTCGGTATCTAAATCGTCCGGTAGTTTCAAATTCAAATTAGTTGTCGCTATTTTGTAAATCTTCCCGTTATACCAATATCGTATCCTAAGAACGATATTTTTCACTTTTTTAGGAATGTGGTCTTGATAATCGTCCTCGTTCGTAACATTCGCGTAAAACTTCTTACGATCCTGAAACCAAAACTGTGATTCTTGTTTCCATATCTCATGTGTTATGTCTTCATCCTCCTCATCCCCATCATTAATCTGATATTCCATTAATTTGGATTGTATATGATAGTCTGGCCTGGTGGTGACCCATTTATATAACCCATATACCTTCAGTAATACATGGTTTAAAAGATTGACTAACATTATAATATATGGAAGGTAATTTTTTAAGCCGATACAATAACAAAATCCAGGAGTGGGAGGATCTAATAGCAAAAGACCCCCAAAACTCCGGGCTTTACCATTCTGAGATGAGTGATTATATCATAAAGTGTATGCCTTATATGAATCAATATACGGATGACACTGATAAGGTCACGACTGTCGATAACGTATTTAATTGTAAGGAAACTCATGGCCTCCAACGAAAAGACATTTATGTTGATTATTTAATAGACGTAGAAAATCACAATATAAATAGACAAGCCGTGAAAGAAAATATAGACGTCTGTCCGAGATGTCCCAATAGTAATATTATTCACTTTAACGACACTAGTGACCTCACGTGCGATAATTGTGGGTTAGTTGTATCAAAAATGATTAGTCAGGAACTTACATATAGGGAAGAACAAGAAAGTTCAGAGAAAATCGTAAATTACTCATACAAGAGAGAGAATCACTTCAATGAGTGGATGAGTCAGTTCCAAGCACAAGAAATGACTACCATACCACCGGATGTGATAGACGAGTTACGAGTAGAGTTGAAGAAATTGAAGATAAAATCATTAGATGAGATAACTCACGCTAAAATACGAGGTCTTCTTAAGAAATTGAAACTTAATAGATTTTACGAACACGTTCCATATATAACAAACATTCTAAATGGTATTAAACCTCCTAGTATGCCACAAGAATTAGAAGAACGACTTAGAATTATGTTTAAGGACATACAGCGTCCATTCGATGACAATTGTCCTAAAGAACGTAAGAATTTCCTATCATATTCTTATGTTCTATATAAATTCTGCGAACTCCTATCCGAAGATTCGTATCTCCAATACTTTCCCCTTCTCAAATCTAAGGAGAAATTGTACCAACAAGATGTGATTTGGAAGAAGATATGTAATGATCTTCGTTGGGAATTTATACCAACGATATAAAGATTATATTGTATAACCATATATGCCGAATACTATCCACTGTCTGCAACCCTGGATAGTGCGCCAAAGTGTGATCGCTAAAGCAAAGAAGAGGGAAACGTTGGAAGATTTGAAAAAGGAGTTGAAAGAACTCCAAGCAGAGAATAGTAAATTACATATACAAGTAAATCAAATGAGAATGAAACCCAAATGGAAAAAGTCTCCTCAGGTACTAGAAGCGGAAAGAAAACGTCAAACTGAAGTCGATCGTATGCGTTCAGAAATCCATAAACAGATAATGGAAAATGCCTCGCCCATCGGTCACAACATGGCATTAAAAGGAGAAGACCTACAAGAATTTATAGATCCAGACCTATTGGAGAACGGAGACGGATCAATTGATTAAAGATTTAATGACATATGTGTATATATGAGTACGTGGAAACCATCCATGATTAAGTACGATGTCGTTCCCGGTTTCAAAGGGAACATAACCGGAGGACAAAATGATATGATACGACGCGCATCGTCGATGTATCCCAAACCTCCTCCCCGTAAATGGCGCATAGAAGAATGTATAGAAAAGGTTAGCTGGGATCCGAACAGTAAATCTCCTATAACAAAGTTCTATTTACCTCATGGTGAATTATTCAATGCGTTCAAACACAATGCGAAACCAAAATATACATTATATGAAGATCTATATCCCGTGGAACCGAAGCGTAACAAGGTGTCCATTTGGAAAAGAATCATTCGATGGGTAACGAGATCTAAACAATAGGTATAAAGATGTCATTTATTATAAAATAAATGGATGAGCACATTCAGTTCTGTGTAGATGAAGCAAAATATCATCTAGAGAGAGCGAGAGAAATACTCACAGAAGAAATTAAAAACCCAGCTAAATATCACGAGGAAACACTTCATTCTTATAAACTAATGGCGAAGGCATTTCCGGTTCTTGTATGGATGTCACACAACGAATCTCACACTCTTGAAGATTCCCCGGAGGATAATTAATCAAAAGTGCGTTATTCAAACCCGTCAAACGAAGATAATTCCGAGCCTGAATCTCTGACGCTTCTGTCAGGGATTTAATGGTTTTGAATTCTACCACAAGTTCTTTATTTACTATAATATCAGCTCTTAAATTTCCTACATTATGTCCATCAAAATCAATTGGGATGATCCTCTCTGATTCGTATGGTATAGAATCTTTACGAAGCAGAATTTCCATAGCATTATGATATACTCTCTCACTAAAACCTGGTCCTAGTTGAGAATATATTCTATCAGCAAAAAAGCGAATACGATTTCGTAATTGTACTCCTCTTATCATTGATTATTGTACGAATGATATCTTTAATAGAACTAAACGGAGACGCCTACAAGATTCACGTGTGGAAGAGGAATGGCTTCCGGATGATTTCCGAGAGCGTATGCCGTAACAGCCACTAACGAGTGTGTCACAATTCTCCAAATGAATTTAGTTTTAAGCATCATTTGATGCCGAAAACGCAATTCGGCTAAAAGATGAATGACTCTCTGTCTGATCGCGGTGGGGGAACGTTTGTGTTCGTGTGCGATATTTTCGGTAGGTAATAACGAGCCTAAAATTTCGTCCATCAACTTCTCGTCCTCTTCGAGTGTCCATTTCTTGGGTGGTGATTTCTTGGGTTTAACCTTTTTGGCATTTTTCCGTGCCTTTATAGCTTGTACCTCGGCGCGTCCCTCGTCCGTCAGGGCTTTTGGGTTCGTCTCTGCCACAGTCTCCAAAAAAGAGTCTTTGTCTTTTGCTTTTTGAGAACGGGTTATTGGGCGATTACTCGTACTCGGTTCAATAAAAATAGTCATGTATATATTTCTATCATAAAAGCTTTAAATTAATAAAGAGGTTCATAGATACCCTCTCTTTGTGATCTTATACATTTCGATTTATTCGGTCCTTCTCTACGATCGATTTCCCCTAATAATTCTTGTGCAGTTATGCCTGTTTTATTTCTAATTTCCATGATATCACTTCGTTCGACATACATGTCGTAGGCAATGTGTCCCAAACGTCGTTTTAAACTGTCATACGATATTCCGTATATTTCACATATTTCCATGTATGTGTCTCCTCTCACGATGTGGTCGATTAATACATCTTCGAAATCAGGACTAGTCCATATCGAATTTTCGATGTTATCCTCCGTGAGTAGAGATTTCACTCTAAAATTAAATGCGCGTCGAAATATGTTTTTGATCCCATTCACTATATTCGACATGATTGTATAAGTATATTTAACTTTAACTGTATTCACATGTCCAATGAATGTTTAAAAGAAAAGAACAGGGATGCGTTACATGATTATCACGAGTATACTATACCTATATATTATCAAAGTCTTACCATGAGTGAGTATACTATAAAAATATAAAAAAAAAGAACAGGGATGCGTTACATGAAAAAAACATTAAATACTTTGATAAATAAATATACACTTAGTAAACCCGATCGAATTTTTTCTGCTCAAAACGCTTGTGTATAATCACATATTTAAGCCTATCGGCGTTTTTCGGAACTGTGAAATTCGATAAACTTTTTCCAAAATCACCCAAAATCACCCAAAATTCGACCAAATTTGTCAAATTTACGAATACTTTAGTTTTAATACTTTAAATTTTTAAGCCTATCAATTGCCGTATATGTGTTCTTTGAGAAAAGGGGACGAGATTTCAATGTATGTTTGTGACGATAATTAAAGTCTCCTTTGGAGATTTTAGTGAAAATACTTCGGTCAAATATAAGTGTTAAAGCGTCAAAGTGGATTTTCCTGAAATTCCCTTTTTGGAGGTATGACCAATTTATTACCAACAATAAATTCTGTTATATTTAAAGATATGAATCTATAAATTAGCATGGATATTCGGAATTGTGATGGCATCGAATTACTAAAATCTCTCGATGATAAAAGTGTTGATCTTATTTTAACCGATCCACCCTATATAATCTCACACGAAACGGGTATGAACAAATTACGTGATGCGATAGATTCTGGTAAAGACATATCTAAGACAGAGCAAGAATGGGACGACTATAAATCTAAAAACAACATAGACGCACCCAATGCGAAGGAAAATTATCTAAAATATGGGACAATTCACGGGACTAAATATAGTGTGAAAACAAATTACGGCGAATGGGACGAGAATTTTACGATGGATGATCTAGATGATTTCATTAAATTGTACTATGACAAATTGAGGGACGGTGGTACTTGTATAATATTTTTTGATATATGGAAATTATCATACCTCAAAGAACTCATGGAAAAGCATAAATTTAAACAGTTACGATTTGTTGAGTGGATCAAAACAAATCCACAACCTATAAATTCGCGTCTCAATTACCTAACAAATTCTCGTGAAATAGCTATTTTGGGCGTGAAGAAGGGCAAACCTACATTTAATGGTGAATATGATAATGGTATATACAGATATCCCATACAAAATGGTAAAGATCGTTTCCACCCAACACAGAAGAGTATTAGGTTATTTGAAGATCTCATCAAAAAACACTCAAACGAAGGTGATGTAGTCGTGGATACATTTCTCGGTGGTGGAACGACCGCTATCGCGTGTAAAAATACGGGAAGACGGTGTATAGCGAGTGAAATTTCAAAGGAATATTTTGAAAAGATAATTGAATTGAGTAGGAAAGAATCTCATAGAGGTTGGGTCAAAAATCTAGTGAATTCCGTTCATCTTAAATCACGATCCGCCGTGTAATACGTCTTTCCTTTCGTCACAAAACTATGCACTCTCGCATACCCCCACGCCTGTGGAGAAGCGCCCGGTCGGTGCCCGGTTCTCCATGCGGCGAGACCTCTATCGTATATAGTTCTCAGTGTTTTCAACGGTATCTTCGTCGCTTTCGCAATTTCGGGAAGGGATTTCGCTTTCGGATATTTTTCACGGAATCGTTTCGTGTAAGAGGATGTACGAGTTTTAACACCTTTATCAGTTGAGAATTTCGTGTATGTTTTCATTTTCATTTTCATATATCTCTTTTCCACGTCCCTGAGTGTTTTCAATCCCCTGAAATATTTAAGGGGCGCATATACTGGGCCCTTCGTTTTTCGTAATTCACGAATCTTCTTAGATATGTCTTGGTCGGTGAGAGCCATCTTATTTATTACATACAATTTAATCTCGCGTTTCGCTTAAAGTTGTGACCCGCTATCGCGTGTAAAAATACGGGAAGACGGTGTATAGCGAGTGAAATTTCAAGAGAATATTTCGAAAAGATACTCATTTAGCTCCTAAGTCGCAACGATTTTATCACTTTCCATACAAAAACCACTTTCTACACAAACAGAACTGATCTCATGAAGCGATACAACGAAACTCTCCTACACTTGTGCAAGTCTGGACTCATGACCCCCGGTTCCGGAGTCATAAGCCTACGAATCCCCAGCCGTGACAACGAACAAACGATTCTAGCAGATTTTGACGAATTTGGACATATAACTCTGGGCGAACGAAGCTGGAAAACACCTTCTGGCTTTAGTCATTTTCTGATGAATCGTCAGGATAATGGTTGGAAGTCGGTGAGGTACAACGGCATTATACTGGACGAATTACGTATAAAGTATAGGGAAATCGACCATAATGGTTTTCAACAAG
>MDSV01069614.1_pt1 | contig 11558 bp, 17 predicted proteins | sample 810851 | NCBI WGS metagenome assembly MDSV01 (sample SAMN05326640, study PRJNA326480) | marine metagenome | isolation source: seawater | place: Atlantic Ocean: North East | collected 2012 | reverse complement strand
GTAAGCCTTTTAAGTAATGCTATAAGCTCAGCTTCTGGAAGCTTCATAAATAGTACCTCTATGGCCTTACCTGGCTCGACTTGTGCTTCGCCCATTGCAGGACCTACAACAGCCATGATACGACGAAGGATCTTCCACCCTTCAATCGCACCAAATTTTTGTATTTTAACGTGTCTATCTTGTATTGTCAGCTCAACGTGATTCATGTGTGTGTTTCCTTAGTTAAGTATTAGACGGAGGCCACTTAAGTGGGTTATTAGGATTAGCTTTGTTATAAGCATCCCTAATATCACCTAGCGCTTGACCTGAAGACTCTACAAGAGCAGCATCATTACCACCTAAGTAGAACTCAATCTGATTAGTTCTAAAAACCCAAGTCCTATCATTCTGTGTTTTAGAGAATGTAGAACTAGGCATATTTTCAATAAATGCTAAAGGTGCAGTTATTAGAGTAGTACCACTGTTATCTTTAATAACAATAGGCACAACACCTGCGGAGGATGTCTCGTCTACATAAAATAATGCCGATAAGAAATCATTAGAAGGACTAGTCTGCTGTAGGTTAAAAGTGATTGTACCAGACTTGTCATTAGACTTTATCCTTGTACCTTCACCATCAGAACCTATAACTAGTTCCCACGCATTATTAGCTCTCTCTACTGTTACTTTCTCATCTGAGAAACCCACCATAGTTTGACCAGCTACTGTAACTGTAACTCTGTTAGGGTCAAAAGATCTTAAACTATACTTACCCATGATACCTCCTACGTTGCGTCAATTAAGCCCTGAATTTCTATTACCTGAATACCTACTGAAGCAAATGCTGTAAAGCCTACATTAGGTAGTACCCTAGAGGCTCTATCTGTCAATTCAGAAGCATCTGGGACTGCTATAACAAACGGTCTTTCTGGATCTAGATAGCCGTCTGTAGTTGATTGATCTAACCTACGCTTCATCACACCTTCTACTTGTGCAATGCCACTGTCATTTAATGGAACCTTTAAGCTTTGAATTAACAAGTTAGCCAGGTCTTCCATCATTCTTACCTGTAAATATACTGCACCTATGTAGATATCGGCCCAGTTTGTTCCACCAGTAGCAGAGACACCGTTCCATGTGACATTTACACCACCAATAGCAGAAAATTGGTTTATAGCCGCAGATCTTAGTGCTGTCTCTTCTGTACTTGTATAAGTTGAAGGATCTACTAATTGTAATTGTAAGAAAGCACCAGTGTAAGATCCAGGTGTCAGCGCCAATACAGTAGATAACCATGCTACGTTTACCCATTGAGCCGAACCACTAGCTGTTTTTGTGTGCCATAGAGCAGCGTAGTTAGAAGCACCAGATACTGCAACACTGTCTTTCTTAAGGAATGAACCATATTTATCATTAGTACCTAAGAAGCCCATCTGTACCGTGATATCTGAATCTGTGTTAAATGTAGAACAGTAACCGAACCAGTCATTGCTGTTAGCTTGAATAGCAAGCAAGTCACTAGTTAGGATGCCTGCACTAGACCCCTCTGTGTCTACGTATGATACATAAACTCTAGTTACAGAAGGAGTCTGGCCGAATGCTATAAGGGCCATATCTAGAAGATCACCAGATATATCTGTACCAATAGACTCGAAGTTAACATACTCTTTAACCATGTGTTCTTCTGTAAAAACAGCACTGTTAATCATAGTTTCATCCCCTACTAAGAGGATGCTGTTAAAACCTTGACGAGTCACTGATGCCGATGACACGGTCAAGTTTAGTTTAATAATCTCGCTCATCGCTGGCATAGATATCTCCTAAAAAATAAGTTAAGTACCAATATTCGATTCAGGCTCTGATACTTCTGTAAAGAAGCCAAGATCTTGTGTAGTTGAACCGTCTTCCATTACGACATTTAAGATTATGTCAAAAAAAGCAGTTTTTTCATAGGTATCATCTCGCAATACGTATTGATAATCAACAGCAGTTATGTCCCCTACTGCCAGGGAAACCTCTTCACTTTGATTTAACAATATTGAAAAACTTTGAAAGCCACTAACAATGGAGTTTAGCATGTTAGCTTCATCAAGAGCATTCTCACCGTAGGTTGTTATTGTAAATAGCAAAACCCTGTGACCATAAAGCCTATCTAGCTCTGCATCAGTGTCAAATGCTGTATAGTCAAACGGATGATCCTGCGTAGCTACATACTCTACACAAGTGTAAGGTAACTCAGGTCTAGGTGCATTAGGTGCAATAAATATTACACGGGTATTTGTACCTGCACCTAGGATAGCTGTACGTAAATTATTTTCTACAGTTTGTAATGCTACTGTCATACAGGTTTTCCCTTTTTCAATACTACGTAGCCTATAGACTTAGCCAATTGCTCAGTAGCGTTAAGTGGGTATCTAGGGTTGTCGTAAGGTCTAGTTGTCCTACTTAGCCTTCTCCACCTACCATGCCCGTAGAACTTTCTCTTCATATGTGCAGATAGGTGTCCACCCAGTTTACGTAGGCCAGACTGTATGTGTCTAGCCTCCATAGAACTAGACGACTTTTTAAATAACCTATTTATGTCTCTATTTATTCTTTTACGGTTTTCAAAGAAGGTCTTTTTTATGAAGCTTCTTTTAGGTACGCCTATACCGTTTTCGTGGAAAGTGGCGACTTCTAGGAGTGTAATATTTTTGGTGCGACCTAGTCTGCCGTAGGTCTTTCTCTCACTGCTGTTTTTAACCGGCCCTACACTTAAATTGTAGTCACCTCCAGCGAGATCTTGCAGGTATTTCTTAGCCTTTGGATTAACTTTAGTTATAGCTGATACATCAAATGAAAGTGACATCTAATCCTCCCTGACTACAGCTACCTTCCAATGGGCCTGTCTCATGGTGTCGGGGTATTTCCAGGTCCCTGGCACTACTGCGTATCGGCCCCCATTATATAATATCACAGATCCAGGCTCGATTACGGCTCTGTCGTCTTCTAGTAGCTCTAAACCGTTAGCCACGTCCATATAAACAACAAGTGGCTCTCTAGTTCTAAAGCCCTCTGGTAGCCTCTGTATCTCTCTTGGACCCATAGGCTGAACACTGGCTCTAATGTCACTTATAACGGTCGTAGGACCTGCTACAAAGCGACCATCGACGTAGGCATCACCCGTAGAGTTTTCTATACTTATTTTCTCTGTAAAGGTGAACTTACCTATCATGTGACCCTCGGTGTAGTTTTAAAGGTCTTCATAAGATAAAGATATTGCCTACCGTAGGTGGTCAGTGTCAGCCAGTTAATAAAGCTGTCACTGCTTTCACTATTTGAGTAGGCAATAGTCTTATCGAATTTGACAGTTATGTCACCTGTCTTTTCTTCTATCAACGGTCCACGAGAAAGGTCGTCACCACCATCCTCCGGCTGACCGTCTTCCGTATCGTCTAAGGCGTAGTAATGAGCAATTAGAAGACCTAACCCCTGATTAAATTTTCTATCAGGAACAGAACTAGTGTTACTGTTTATGTAGACTGATTGCATCTCTCTTACAGCTTCAAACTCAGCAGTGTTAGCAGTCCGTGCTGTGTATTTGTTGTAAGTTATAAGATTAACCAATTCAGGAGTTACGTCTTCTATAGCCATTACAGGTCCTCACCTACCGTAGCTGCATCTGGTAGTGCATCTTCTACAGATCTTATTTCAGTAATTTGCTTTCTGATAGCTGTCTTTACTGGACCCTTAATCGTTTTGTCGCCTTCCCAGGCTTCAAGTAACGAGAGGTCCGCAGTTTCCTTAACCATCTTAGCAGTAACCGACGCAGTCTCTTTAATTTCTTCAAAGATACCTTGGTCCTTCATAAGCTTGTAGTGCTTCTTCTGATGTGGCGTTAAAGTTTTATCAAAGACTTTTCTATCTATCTTGTTTAAGCCTGGAGTAAACTTTAAATTGCCGAAGAAGTGAATATTAGGTCGTGTGTATTTTACTAACATATTAAATCCCGTCTAATCTTACAATTGATAGTGGACAATAAATCATAACGCCTGCTGTTCTTGCATGAACAGGGACCTTATACATAAAGCCGTCTAACTGTGCGTCCAAAAACTCGATATCTTGTGGAATCTCTAGAGTCAACTTTTCAGGGTCTCTTCTATAAAGCATTGCACAATCATCACCAGATACAGCACCCTTAAGTTCGTGACAAGAGATAACCTCTGTAATGAAAGGGAATCTTTGTAGAACGTACTCAAGTAGAGTCATCTCAGTAGCTGTAGAGTTTAGTCTAGTTGTAGCCATGATAGTGTAGTGCTCATCAGGTAGAAGAAGAGTGTTACCAGACTCCATACCTTTTGTTAGCTCACGTTGCTTAATTACCATGTTCTGTAAGTCAGCAAGAATTGAATCTTGGTTACTTACTGTCCATGCTTCACCGGCAGTTTCAGTGATAATGTTTGGATGAGTAATAAAGCCTGGGATACCTGCTTCTTCATCGCCGTGGAATGCAATCTTGTTTTCTAGAGATAACATTTGTCTACGAGCTGCACGAGCTTTACGATCATTTAGGTTTTTACCTGCATAACGGGCTGCTCTTACATCTTGGATAGAGTAGTTGAAAGAAATACCTTCTGAGAAGATTTTTCTTACAAATTGTTGACCAGTAACTTCTACTGAAGGTAGGTCCGATGCGTAGCTGTGAATTAACTTTGCTACACCAACATAATCGTATTGATCGTATACGATTGATTCTGCACCTGGATCTACTTCACTAGATACAGGGAACAATGTACGAGCCATTAGCTCATTGTACATAATGTCATATGCTCGAGCTTTTACATAACGTAGTTCGTGCTCGAAGAAGGCAGTTAAGCCTGCATCAGTGTTCTGAAATTGTGTCATTACTAACCCCTTTTATTCTAAGCAGCAGGTGCGCCTTGTGGTCCTGAAATTCTAACTTTGACTAGTGAATCGGCAGCAGTGCCGTCAACAGCCTCTTCTAAAAACATTCTATATAATGCTGTAGGTGCAGTAGCTGCGATCAGCTTACCACTAGCATTAGAAGATAATTCTGTACCAACAACAGCAGCACTTAAGTTACCTGCTGATAGGCCGTAACATACACCACCTTGCATAACAGGTAGTTGCTTTTCGTCTAAATACTTAGCTTCAGTAACAATAAGGCCGTCTGGAGTAGTTTGACCAGAGCCTGTAGTAACAACACCAGTAGCATAGTTTGTTACGTAGTCACTCATTACAGCTATACCGATAAAGTTAGCTTCGTCAGAGCATGGAGCAGCTTGCTTATTTACATCAGTACCGGCTTCTACGCACAGTCCAAACTCAATATCACCTTCAGCTAATCTAGATACCATTCTATTGCTTGGATCTAAAGGCTGAGCTATCATACCTGCAAGTGCTACCGCTGGATCGTCTTCATATTTAATTTGCATTATTTAGCCCCTTTCCATTGATTTAAAGCTATGTCCCAAGCTTTTTTCCTAGCTACTTCTACAATATCATCTGAGTCAGCAGCAGTTTTGCCACCTTCTATAAACTTTTTACCAAGATCAGTAGTGTCTTCAGTCTCTAGAGCAAAGTCGTATCTAGCAGCTACATACGCATCAGATTTACCGTCTAGGTTAACCTTGGAAGTTGTAGAGACAACTTTGACCATGATTTCACGATCAGTTAGGCCGTCAAGGCTAACAGCTTCGCCCAATACTTTACTAGCTTCTTTCTCGAGCTTAACTCGAGTAGCTACAGCTTCTTTGAACTTAGCATCGGCAGCGTCTGTCTCTTTAGCTACAGATAAGGCTGATACTTTTTCTTGCATAGCGTCTAGCTTAGCTACTTTAGATTCTAAATCATCCGTAGCCTTCTTTCTCTCGGCTTCAAGAGTGGTAAGTAAGGCGTGTACATCGTCCTTAACATCATACTCTTTGCCGTCTCTATTGAAGATCATACTGTCTTCCCCTTTGAGTGTATTAAAATTAAGGACTTTATCATAACTGATGCCATCCACGTTGACTGCTTCAGAATCTAAATTAAACTTTAGATTGCTACCACCACGAGCCTTCTTTACGACGGACAGGTGGTTGTACTTTATGTTCTTCTGTCTAACATCATATTCTTGACCATTCCACACACCTGGTGTCTCATCATGATCTAATGTGTAGCCTAAACTTAATTCTCTCTTATCACCATTTACGACATCTTCGATAGTGTCAGGATCAAATAGAGTAACAAGCTGCTGAACATATTTTTCACTATCGTCTTCAATGACAAGCTCTTTAGGTTTATCACTTGCCATACCGACTACAACTTTAGCTGAATTATCTGGCTCTACGAAATTAGAAGGGTGTTCATTTGTGACAGGAAGACCAATCAAACTAGCCATGGTCTCTTCATTGAAGACATCTTCAGGGTGTCTTAATTGTCTAAGGACAATAGATTCACCTAATTCATTCATGTATTCGTAGGTAAAGACACCTGTTCTAGTTATTGTCGCTAGAAGTGACAAGTAACCGTTTGGCTGTCTTTCCAATTCATCTTGATTGAATTTAATAAAATCGGAGTTTATCATTTTTTATCCAAACTATTTTTACTAAGTATAACTAAACTTAACAACACTAACAACTTTAATCAGCAAACTCTGGGTCGTAGGTATCTCCTGGCTTCAATCTTTTCCCACCAGTTAATTTTCCGCCGTTTCCAGCACTACCGTTAGCTGCATTTTTAGCAACACTTTCACCGGCAGCCGCATTCATTTCAAAGGCTTTCTCTTCTGAAGACATTCGATCGCCTGCACTGTCATCCAAAACTGTTTCATATGAATATCGGCCAGAGCCGAATCTTGACTGTGTGATTTCTTCAGGTGATAGTACGCCTGTTTTAATGTAAGTCTCATCAATATCCGCTTGAATTTGACGTGAACGTGATTCCTTTTCCCGGTCCAATTGAAATAACGGATTAAAGACAAATGATAAATTGTCCGGCATGGTAGGAGCATCAGTTTGATTAAATAATAGTGTATTGATTGTTTCAAGAGGGGCACGTAGATAAACCTTTTGTTGAGCACCGACATTGTCATAATAGTTTATCAATTCTGACTGACCAGTACCACCTAGTCCTGTAGGAGAGTTACCTAGTAGTCTCGTGTGAGGGACGTCTACACCAGCTACAAGTCTTTGTACGGTAAGATCTACAAGCTCTTTAGCCCCTGTAGTATTGGCACCTACATTGGCAAAGGTATCTTCTTTATCCAGGACTACAGCTCTAGCAACGGATCTCATAATATTGACTAACTCTACTTTACGCAAAACGAGTTCACTCTCATCACCTGCTATGGCTTCAGTGAGACCTTCGATACCGAATACTGGTTGGTTAAATTCTTGTAAGATTACGGCTAGAGAATCGTGGGTAATACCGTAGTTTTTAATTGCTGTATACAAAGACGTATAAATACTGTCATGCCAGTACCCATTTTTAGAGAAAAGTCGATCAGGAAGATGTACACCATCAAATCGTAAAACTCGTGAGTGGTGTATTTTGATCTGTTCACTATCCACGCCGTACTGTGGAGTATAAGTGTACACATTAGGCTTTCCATAATTAGGGGAGTTGATGTCACTTTCGATGTCCTCCGTCTCAATTGTGACTTCATGCCGACCCAAAACATGTAAATTTTCTACACTTACTACTTTATCATAATTTAGCTCTCTCTCTAGACTCGTACCACCACCTTTTGTAGCCATATATAGTAATGAACCGCCGTAAACCCGTGATTGTGTCCAGGCCCAGGCCATTTTACCCCATATGTCTAATCTCCTGTATTCTGACTCGATAAAATCCAGAATTTCAGGAGATGCAGGCTCTTCACCCATGTTCCAGGTCACACCTTCCCTTGTACCGTCGTATGGTATTATTTGAGCAGCTTTTTTAGCTATTTCATCGGTTGCAAAGAGTGATTCGCACTGTTCTCTTGTCATTCGACACCATGGCTGTATTTCAGAGTAAATACTCTTGTCTTTACTGGTGCCAAGGCCAGTATATACGTTCTTCCAAGCGTCTTTGTTTACTTTTCTATCCTGCAAAGGTCTAATTTTAGACATTTTAGCTCCATTTCGTAGCTGCTCGCAGTCTTTCTAGACCTGTTAGCACCATAAATTTGTTAAGTCCCTGACTAATAGCATCGACACAGTCATCGTGCGTACCTTGAGGGAAGGATATAAACTCTTTAACAACGGTCTGTGTTAAGGGGTGTCCAGAGGGTAAATAGAAGTTTCCGGCCTCTATTATGTGTGAAATTGAGTGCAGGCGTTCATCTTTACTGGCTTCAGGACTAACAGGTGTTAGTCCACGTACCTTACCTTGCAGCAAAGACAGTATTGCAGGCCCGTTAGCCTTGTCTTCTATAAGAATTGACCTACATTTAGGGTATCTTTTAGACATATTCTTAATTTCGTCTACTGTACCGGCAAAACTGGGCTTACCCCTGTATATATCTACTAGATAATAGTCTTCGCCTTGTTTTGCCAAGATTACACCTACAACAAAAGATTTACCTGTCTCTTTAAAGGTTAAATCCCAGGATGCGATCATATGACAAGATCTCCAAGAGCTAATATCGAAGGGTAGCTTATGATAATACTTAAACCAGGACTCTTTTACAATGTTACCCCCAACAATTATGGGACTCGACTGGTAAAGTGATGACCAGTTGCGTTCACCTAGTTGTTTTTTAATTATTTCTAATCTTTCGATAGGGTATTTGTCAGGCCAGAGGGCTTCACCGATTTCTCGTGGGTCGTACTTATTGGGTCCGTCCATATTTATAGCAGGTAGTTCTATGACTTCCCATTTATCGCCGCCCTGTTCACTCTCTTTAAGTAGGCGACCAGCCAGGTCGTCAATGTGCCAGCGAGTCATAATAAGTAGTATATTTGCGCCTTTTTCAGCACGAGTATATAGAGTGGTACGCCACCAATCCCAGATTTTTTCACGGTAAACTTCTGAATCAGCTTCTTCACTGTTTTTGACTGGATCATCGAGTAGAATAAGATTACCACCCTTACCAGTAACAGCACCGCCGACTCCAACAGCCGTAAACTTACCCTTGCCACCCACGATTTCAAAGTAGTCTCTTGACCTTCTACTTCTAGCATTGAAATTCTCTAGCTCCTTTGCTCTTTCTGTGCCACCCATAACAGTATCCGGGAATACGTTAGAATAGTCTTCAGATTCCATGATTTTTTGTACGTCACGAGAGAACATAGTAGCTAGGCCACTAGAATAGGAGGCGGCTATTATCTCTGCATTAGGGTTTTTACCTAAATAATAGGGTGAAAACTGCCTAGAGACTAGCTCACTTTTACCGTGTCTAGGTCCAAGGCTTATCATTATACGTTGGTTTTTTTGTGTAATTAGCTTCTCAAGGCGATCAATTATTAGGGTGTGGTGCCAATTTTCCTGGTAATCAGGCTTCATGTGCATAACAAAGTCCCTAAAAGACTGACTAGCTTTCTCATGTTTTAGTAAACTCTCTAACTCTTCAAGTTGCTTTTCAGCCTTCGTCTTCAAGTTCAGCCTCCACAATGTCTTCCTGGGAATCAGTAATACCTAATCTTTGGCTTAATTCTCTAATTCTAGCAAGCCTTTCTTGGTGGCCTGTCAGTTTTATAGGCTCTGCCGATTCAGTCTGACTTGTATGACTGTGAGAGTGGTGGTGTATACTTTCTGTCTTCTCTGTCACACCGTATTGAGACATAAGGACTTTCCACACAGAGGCATTACCATCTGACACAGCCATCTTCATGCCGGCAGCTTCGAGTAGTTTTAATTTTCTACGTTCACCTAGTTCTCTAGCCAGTGCAAAGTCTTTGTGATTTCTAAGCCACTCGTAAATAGTAGCAGAAGACACACCCACGTCAAAACTGTTGAGACTAAAACCTTTAGAGATATGGTCTGTCAGCAGGATACAGTATTTAGGGTCGTAGTTATTATTCGCCTGCATGGTATTGTGAAAAAACACAGCATCTGGCTCACTCGGCTTAGGTCTTTTCTTATTTATATTATCCATAATAATCCTTATACTTCCCTTACTATAACAAGCGAGGACTAGTATGGAAAGAAAACTAAAAATAACACAATGTAAAATAGATAAACTTATGCCCCATCCGTCTAACCCCCGAATATTAGACGATGCCGTTAAACCTGTAGCCAGGTCTATAGAAGAGTTTGGTTTTATTAACCCTGTCATAATTAATGAGAACAATGTAATACTTGCGGGACATGCCAGGACAGAAGCAGCTAAAACTTTAGGTATGACTAAAGTACCTACTGTTAAAGTAGAGGGTTTAAGTCCTGCTCAAGAATTGGCGTACTTACTTGCAGATAACAGACTTTCTGAGAATGCAAGTTACAACAATAATATGTTAGCCGATGTAATTAAGAGTATAGAGGATATGGACTTTGACGCTACTATTACAGGCTATAATGAAGATGAGATAACTGCTTTTATAAATAGTTCTACAGAGAACTTAGATGACTTACTTGGTATTGGTGACTATGCACCAGAGCAGGACAAAGAGTTAGAATTAGATGAAGATGAAGAAGGCAGTATGATGCGTGTATCTTTTTTCTTTACTAAAGGTGAGAGACAATTAGTAGTAGATGCAATAGAGCAAGCTAAAGAAGACAGCCCAGAGAAATTAACTATGGGTGCTGCCTTAGCTATAGTATGTGCAAAGTACTAATCTAAAGATGAATTAGCTGAAGCTTCAAAAGTCATAGTACCGAATGCAGGGCACACGGTACTAGTATTTGTTGTGTAACACCTTGCACATTCAAATTCCGGTACCTCTTCTGTACATTGGGTTTTTGTATCGAAGCAGTCTAGTATGTCAAAGCCATCAATAGTATAGATAACAGAACACCATAGAAAAATACTAGTTAGCATTCCTGGATCCCTTCTTTAATTTCTTTTTTCTGTAGTCCATTACCTTCTTTGCATAATCTGCTGTTGACGAGTCCATAGGCTCCTCAGTAGATTCAATATTCTGTTTAGATTCAAATAACTTTTTTAACATTTCTAAATCTTCTTTTACTCGATCTAACATACGTAGTAATCCTTTCCTATGTAAGATACCCATCTTAGGTTATCTATATGATTATTTCTTCTATCACCATCAACATGTAGTACTTTGTTTTTATCTTTCTTTAAAGGTAAGAAGTGTTCAGCTACAAGTCTATGTACTCTTCTACTATAACCTTTACCTTCTACAGATAACATCACATTGCACCAACCCCTATTGCATATGTTAGTAGATAGTTCTTTACTTATTAATAGTCTCTCATATCCATTTATTTTTTGTATACGCTCTACACTTCTAATTTTACCGTGGTTAGATACTTCATAATTAGGAAAGCCATTTATAGATAACCAATGTTCTTTAGTTTTTAATTTTCGCACCGTGTACTCCAACTAGCTAAGGTCAGATGTTTACTTACCATTAATTTAAGTTACACGCTACATCTCAAATGTCTTCCTACTTTTGCTACAGCACAAATTTATTTTTTTATCATTTTCTAAATTT
>MDSV01156359.1_pt1 | contig 11559 bp, 6 predicted proteins | sample 810851 | NCBI WGS metagenome assembly MDSV01 (sample SAMN05326640, study PRJNA326480) | marine metagenome | isolation source: seawater | place: Atlantic Ocean: North East | collected 2012 | reverse complement strand
TGACCAGCCGAGTTGGTTACACGAGTGTTACCAGTTGTTGGCATGGTCGTAACTTGAAGCTTCAAAGGCTGACCAGCTGTAGAAGCAGCATGACAAGCAAGCGATGTTGTACCTGTCGCACCATGGTTCAAGGTGAACGTTGTAGCTGCAGTTACCAATTTAACATTTACCAATTGGTTAGCAACAGCTGCAGCACCAATACCGTTAGCGGTACAAGCGTTAGCTGCACCAACTGCAGAGATATTCAATACTTGTCCAGCGGTAAGACCGTGAGCCAAGTTTGAAGTACAAACTGTTGGTGTTGCCTGGGTGCAAATCACACCAAGATCGTTCGGCAGGTCTGACGCCTCAGTAAAGGTTATTGTCTGACCTGCTGAAACTGCTCCATACTGATCGTATGCAGTTGCGGTTACTGAACGTGCAACACCAGTTGCAAGACCAACTCCACTACTTGCAGTCTGCGTCAACGCAGTTGAAGTATGGGCTGCAGCAGCAGCTACGGAGTCCTGATACAAGACTGACATCGTAAGGACACTACCAGTATCGGTGAATCTACCAACGGTGTTGGCAAGTGCTGCCCCACCGTTTGCACCAGTAGCGCTACCAAGCTCTGTAATAACAATCGTGTCAGTCATTTCATCTGCAGTTACAGCCGGGTCAGCCGGTCCAGCAATCGTAAACGATACTGCTCCGGTTGCATCGGTGAAACTGGTTGTCGAAGTTGCCAAGATTGTTTTACCTTGGTTCGGATTACCAGCAGACCCATCAGCTGTGTGAACACGTGAGTGAGTCAATTGAATAGCTTGCAAAGCAGCTGGAACGGCACCAGAAGTGGCTGCTGATCCGTTTGTTGCCTGACAAGTAATTGTGAAGCTTGTTCCGAATCGTGCATAATGCTGATGGTTGTTGTCAACCTTAGCGTTAGCTGGCATATCTTGTGAGCAACGAATTTCTGCAAGAGCAGGTGTTGCCTCTACGGTGACTGTACTTGCAGCCGCGCCGTGAAGGTCGTTGTCATAAGTGGTTCCAGCAGCAGCACTCCATGCATACCAAGTATGTGAACCATTGTAAATGGTCGCATATGGTGTCGTCTGAACAGCTGTAGGTGAGTAGTTACCGACCTCATCTGTTGCAGGTTCGGTCACGTCAATCTTACATACTGTGATTGATTCACCAGCTGGCACATTTGTGTTGTCGCATGCACCTGTAGCACCGAAAGCAGCAGTATCGCCTTCAACCGTGCTGTAAGGATAAGCAAAAACGTCAATTTGTGTGCTAGCTATTGGATCAAAGCTTGCGTCACGATTTGAGATGTGCAACGTAGGTGTATGTGAACCAATAGATATGTAAGCACTCGCTTGTATTGTGATACCTGCTGGACGCAAGTTCGAATGATCCAAAGCTGCATTTAACATCGTTGCCATTGCGGCACGTGTCATGTCTGCTGATGGGTTAAACGTACTTCCGTATCCGTCGTGTATACCAAGCGTGAACAACTCTTTGATCGCCAAGCTGGCTTCAACTGTTACTGAACCAGAGTCGATATCAGAGTAGTTGTAAAGACCTGTACAAGTCTTCGCTCCCGCACCGGCGCCACAGTTACTGTTTACGTAGGTAATTGAAGCATCTGTCGTACCAGCGGCATCAGCTTCGCTGACTCCACCAGGTCCTGCAGTCAAACTGCCGAGTGAACGCTCAATGAACAACGCCATTTCTTGACGTGACACATTGGAATCAGGATCATAAGTAGTAGCTGTTCTACCTGTGGTGATACCGAGCTGTTTGAGCTGGTTGATCGCCAATTGTATTTCAGCTGACTTACCTGAAATGTCAGTGAATCCCTGATCAGCACCTGTTGGCAACGTGGTGTTAGCCACGTTGAGGGTACGGGTGAGGAACAGAGCCATCTGCCAACGCGTTACTGAATCAGCAGGCGAATAGGTAGTGTCTGTTGTTCCGTTGACGATGCCATAATATTTCAAGCAGTCGACAGCGGAATCGGTGGTATCTGAGAACCCAGCCGATGGTATGTTCGCACTCGCCGGACAAGCCAAGTAAGTGGCCTCCGCATCCAAAGCAGCCAATGTCGTAATTGGCACTGCAGCTGGAGCCGCCGAAGCGGGCGAACTTGAAAGAACCGGAACTAGTGCGGCCAATACAGACACTGCTGCAATGACCCCTAACCGGCGTCTTAAATTCGAAAGCATTTTGCCTCCATATAGTCGATTAATAAAATTACAAGATCACAAACCCAACTAAGGGGAGCAAACCTGATCTCTAAATACTAAACGTAAATGAGTGATTCATTGTTTTTATAAGGAAAAATGCGTGTAAAAACAATGTAAAAATACAAAATTAGCTAAAAATCAGGGTTTTTGATAATTATTTCGGTTTAACTCAATTTTTGTCACATTTAACGGAACTTTCAATGACCTCGCATCGAACCCAGGATAGTTGATCATCTGAAATGGGCAGAAAGGAAACCTCCACAATAAGCGGTCCTTGTCTTGAAACAACAGCGGGTTCGTAGCCCGTAGCGTTTAAAGCTGAAAAGAATCTAACTGACTCACCTGTGATTATAACGGTCACAGATCCGCCATTGGCTGATATAAAACGATATTCACTGACAATAAATGAAATTAGTTGTTGTATGCTACTCTTATTTGCATCTGTAATCTGAATTAATGCTTCAAATACTCCTGATTCGAAGGGATTCCCTTTAATTTCACCATTTTCATCTACTTCCAGACCATCAGGTAGCCCGCCCTCTAACAGAACGGTTTGGTAGGGTTTTTCTCCTCCCGTTATTAGTTTTCGTTGATATTCCGCACCAACACGTAAATCGATTGTTTCCATAGCTGCTCCGACAAGTGGTGCTAACTGAACCTCTGATTGATCGATTTGAATTGTTGTGGTGGTAATTGGGGCTGTAATTTCAGCAATTTCTCCAGTTTCCAAAGAATCTTCTGGTTCACTTTCTTCAAAAAGTACCGGCGCAAGTGTCGTTGTATTAACAGGTATTGAAGTTGACGTTGACGTTGACGTTGTATTTACAAACTCTCCATTTTCCGCTTCATTACTTTCTCGATCGCTCTCAACTTCAACTGTTTGAAGATCTTCTTCACTATTCAAATCGAAGGGAGCAACGGTCGTCGAAGTAGGTGTTACCGGCAAATTCGTTACCCCGGTAGTAAAAATTTCATTACCAGAATCTTCTAACCTGCTTGGATTCGGAATGTTTTCTAATGGATTAGCGTCAACTGATATCAGTGGATCGGGTGAAACATCTTCTGGTTCAGATAGCGTTAAAACTTCGATCCGTGTCCGATTCGGAAACATTTGGAGGTCAACTAAACCCACGGCAGTATTTGCTACATATGTAACGCCTGCTGTTGCGAGCAACCAAAAGATGAAAAGTAATTTATTACGCATCAAACCTCAAGTATTGTCTTAAGTAACAAGAAGTGCCATCCTTTAGGAGGAAAATGTCAAGGATACTAGTCATCGAAGATGACCAGCGCATTAGAGAACTTGTCTGTAAACATTTAGCTGAAGAAGGCCATTTAGTAACCAGTCAGTCGTCGGGACTGGAAGCTTTAAGGGCTGTAACTGAGGATAAACCTGAAGTTCTAATCCTTGATTTAGGCCTTCCGGATCTCGATGGTTTGGATCTTCTCAAGATGGCACGAAGCATAACTGAAATTCCTGTATTGGTTCTGACGGCCAGAGAAGATGAAGACACGATACTGAAAGCTTTCTCAGTCGGAGCCGATGACTACGTAGTGAAACCTGTTTCTGGACCTCAACTATCAGCTCGAGTAGAAGCACTAATGCGTCGTTCCAAAAACGAATCGTCAGAAACGATCAAAATAGGTGATTTAGAAATTCTGCTAGGCCCTCGTCAAGCCACTTTCAAAGGTAACCAACTTAAATTGACAGCTAAGGAGTTTGACGTACTTTCCTATCTAGCAGCTAGGAAAGGAACCGTCGTAGCTAAAGAAGAATTGCATGCAGCAATTTGGAAAGCGCCTGCGGGAACTGAAGGTAGAACGATCGACGTTCACATTTCGACTCTTCGTAAAAAACTAGGCGAAAAACCAAATGACTCAATCAGATACATAGAGACTTTCATTGGTGCAGGAGTTCGACTTATGGAACCTGAAGAATAGTGCGACGCCGATTAGCCTGGGTGTTCGTCGCTTTATCAATAATGTTGACAGTCGGCTTTCTGGTTCCGCTGGGAGTCTCAGTTAAATCACAGGCAAAACTTAGAGGTGTCGCTACAGCCCAATCAGATGCTCGTGGCGTAGCTACTGCTGTAGCTGCAGTGGCAGGTGCTACCGGAGAGGCTCCTGATATTTCAGAGGTGGAATTTATTCTTAACACTTACGGAACCGACAAATTGGTAGTCGTTTTACCTGACGGAACAGAAGTGGGGGAAATACCTTACGAGTTGACAAGTCTTCCAATAAGTGACGCCGGTTCAATCGTTGTTGATGTAGACGGGGGCGCAGTCGCTCTTGTTCCTGTAGCATTTGCCGATTATGAAAAACCTTATGTGGTTGCTTCCTTTGTTAGCAACAAAGATTTGCAAGGGGGCGTAACTACTTCTTGGCTAATTCTTTTGGCTTTAGGTTTAATAGTTGTTTTTGGTTCAGTGCCTTTAGCAGACCGTTTTGCAGCTTCACTTGTTAAACCTATGAAAAATCTCTCAGATGCAGCCCACAGATGGGCGAGCGGTGATCTTGAAGCTCGAGTATCTCCTTCAGGACCTGCAGAAATAGCCGAATCGGGGCGTGCCTTTAATCTTCTGGCCGAAAGGCTAACTGGCTTGCTGTCTGCTGAGAGGGAGAGAGTTGCTGATTTGTCTCACCGACTTCGAACACCCCTAGCTGCACTGCGGTTACAGGTCGAATCTGTTGACAATGAAAGTCAAAAATCTGCTCTTATTTCTGACATTGCAAATCTAGAGGGGGAAGTAACTGCCCTAATCGAGGACGTGCGAAGGTCAGATGAAAAACAACCATCTATTTCAGATCTCGCAACTGTGATAACCCAAAGGATGGGATTCTGGCAGGTGGTTGCTGCTGCCCAAAACAGAGAATTAACGATCGAGTGCCCGCAAGGACAGGAGATCCTGGTGGGTTCTTCCGATGCAGAAGTTCTAACCGTTCTAGACAATCTCATCCAAAACGTTCTCACTCACACTCCAACAGGTATAGGTTTCCACGTAACTGTTAAGAATGAGCCTCCTTCTCTTACCGTTACAGATGAAGGAGAAGGACTTTCTTCGCCCGATGTTTTTGATAGAGGTTCTTCAACTGGTGAATCAAGCGGTCTGGGTCTCGACATAGTGAGGCGCATTGCGGAATCTTCTGGTGGGGACGTAAGAATTGGTGAAGGTTCAGGGGCGAATATAATTGTCAAGTTCGGACAGGCAAACTAATTATTGATCACTCCAACCAACTCAGAAGCAAGACCATCCCATTTCTGATCCGTTTGTTGCAGAAAATAACTATCTTTGATTACCCAAGTGTGTTCTCCGGCAGTGCGTCGCAGTAAATAACCGAAAGGGTGGGTTCTCCACATTCTGCATCCTGCCATGTGAGCATCTTTAATCAGAGCAACATCGACTCCTCGTTGCAATTCTCTCCAACCGTTAATTTCATGCAGTAATTCAGATTTAATTAGCAAAGTACCACCAGCTAATGTTCCGCTCTCAACTTCGCTATTCCCTAGATCCCGTCTAATAGTCAGATTTTTTTCTTCTAAGAAAACAAACTCGGAACCTTTTCCGACTAGTTCAGCGTTTGCGTAGTTTGCTGCCAAATACAGATCAGAAATGTGTTTATCTCCATACCAGTCGTCATCGTCCATTTTTGCAATCCACTGTCCGCTAGCAACTGCTGTCGCTTCAGAGAGAACCGTCCCAAAAATTGTTTTCTCTGGGAAACGTAAAACCGTTATTGGCAACATGCTTTCTTCTGGGAATTCAAAGTCTTTTGAAAAAGAATCCCCATGCAGTCCGAGAATAAGTTCAAGGTTGGGATAATCCTGCATTGCGACAATCTCAACTATCCGGTCAACCATCTCGGGTCGTTTTGTAGCAACAACTACTGAAATGGGGCTCTTTTGAAAAAGAGTTAGGCCAGCAGCTTTTCTTATTTGTCGCAACCTGGACGATATTGAATGGTCCTGTAAAGCTAACCTGCGCAATTGAACAGAAATTTTTTCTCTTTCTGTTGGATCTTCAATTTTTGCAACATCCACACGATCCAGAACTTCAGACATTTCAGGTCCTAGCCAATCAACAATTTGAGACATGTCTTTTACGACTACCGGAATACCTAGCGCAAGGTACTCAACAGTAGCTTGGGCTTTTTCTGCAGAGTCAATCTTTTCTATCTCCAAGGCAAGAGCAGAGTTTGCATTAACGACTCTCTCATTCATGCTCTTTGAAACTGGAAAGCTTTCTATTCCAGCATCTTTTTTTACCGGGCGATATCCAGATGGATTGAAATCAATTTCGTTGAAGGGGGGAGACAAAGGAACTTCTTTTGTGTTGCTCAAATTAACTGAAGTTACTCCCTCTAATTCGAAATCTATATTTGCGTCAGGAGCAACAACTACAATTTCAACTCCATCTTCTTTTTTCCCTTCCCATTTTTTCAGATTAGGAAAATAAGCAGTGTCTCCTATTATTCGTAACCAGTCGGGCGACTTATTTGAAGAAGTTTTTTCACCGGCAAATAACCAAGATGTTTTAGAAAATTTTCTTCGCTTAAATACATTCACAAAACCTCTCGACAACCAATACGTAAAGGTCCTGAACTCACTGACACTTCTAATGCTTAATAGTTTCTTTAAAACCTTTTTAGCTAGATGCCAAAAGGGTGGATTTATGATTGCAACTGATCTTGCGGAATTTTTTTGGTTCGCTAAGTGTGAAGAAAAATTATCCTCAGTAATCACATTTTCACCAGAATATAATTTTGCGGTTTCCCACATATCTAAATAACCAGTTTGTTGAGCTCTTCGTAAAGCACGATTTTTCGCAATGCGAATTTTTCCAAATTTTTCAAGCGACACTTCGGCCACACCAAACTTTTCGACGCTTTTTAACAGAAAATTAATTGAGCCAGAAGTAATGCAAACTCTTAATGGAAGTTCCATACGATAAGCGGCTTGAGGAACCTTATTCAATGCCTCATCAGAGATTTCAACACGTGGATCTTCACCATATTGACGTTCAATATTTACTTTTTCAGGATGCGCTGGAGAAATTCTTATTACGATTTTAAGATCATGAAAAGTTGATGCCAGCACAGAATTTACTTGTGCGGATAATTCTTCAAAAGTTTGGTCATCAGAATCAACAAGAACCGTGAGCATCGGAATTTCGAAGCTTCTACCCGGAAGCGACTGTCTAAAAGTTTTTTCCGCGATTAGATGAGAAAGCCTATGACGTTGTTGAACTAATGAAACCTCTTCATTCTGATCTGGGGACGCTCCTTCACCTTGATGCCAGGCTGTCGCCGAACGTTCCGGTATTAAAATGCCGCCGGAATTAAAAGCACGAAACCCGAATTCGATATCTTCACCTCCCCATTGTTTAAAACTCGAATCAAAACCTCCGATTTCTCTAAAAAAAGATCTTCGGATACCTAAATTTCCACCGGTAGCTATTCGAAAAAGATCCGAATCGTCCGAGGTGAGATTTTTTGTTCTCCTCATGTGGAACTCAATCCACTGAGGACTGGCCACTGGCTTCCCAGCAAACAATGACCCAAGTTCTTCGACTTCCAATAGGTCTTCCTCTGAGATCCCTGAAAAATTTGCATGGTGTCGAAAGCCGAGAGTTAAAGAAAAATTATTAACGTGGTGCCAACGAGCATGTGCCTCCACTAACTGAGATTCGGGGACCATATCGCAATCCAAGAAAATCAATATGTCGCCAGCAGCTTTTTCTGCTCCTAAATTTCTAGCGCGAGCAAGCCCAAACCCGTCACGTTCCTGCACCACAATTGAAGTTTTAAACGGAAGTTCAGACGGAAGTTTTATTGAAGGCTTGGAACCATCGTCGACAACCACGGCTTCAAGAAGATGGTGCGGATACGTCTGCTTCGACAGGCTTGCAAAAGTTAGTGCCAGCTCTTCTTGACCCATGTAGCAAGGCAAAATAATTGTTACTCGGTCGCCATAGTTGCCTTCCCCTATTGGGGAAGGTTTTAAGCTTTTCCAATCATTGCCTTTAATCATTTCAACATCTCTGCTTTGCGAAACTAAAGCAGATTGCGAATTTTTCAACGCTGAACTCTCTTGTGTCATTTCTGTATCCCAGTGGCATAATTTTTCATCACAGATGCTTTGACCAAACCGTAATCGCCTCTTCTTCTTTCAAGTACAGACTCAATTTCACTATCGATCCAATCAGGTAAACGGTCAACACGCAATAAAATCATTTCACCTGGTGGAACAGTACCCAAATCTTGTGCATTCAATAGACTAGAAGTTGGTAAATCCCATTTGTGCGAAACCCAAGTAGGCCAAGGCACCTGCGGTAAATGCCAAGCAACTCTCTGACCATCTGTCAACTCGGCTTCTGAAACAAGCCTGCCAGCCTCTGATCTTTTAACAAAATAATCATCATGTAAATGTTGAGGTTGCAGATTTATCAATAAGGCCAAAGGGAGCAATAAAAAAATAGTCGGAGAAATTAATTTTTTAGTTTTTTGAGTAATTAGATTTACATTCTCTTTTATAAGACTCGTTACCCATTCACCCAGAACTGCGAACCCGGGAAATAATGCTAAAAGGATTGAAAAATTCCAATAGTCGTGGATCCAAGCTCCATTGGATGGAACTATCGCAAACGCTAAAACCATCAAAGTTAAAGAAACAGTCAGATAACGGGTTCGTAAATCAATTGCTCCTAACAACAATGCCGGTAAGGCAAGGATCGTGTACCAGAGTGGCAACAGAGTAGTTCCGAAGTTCCACTGCCTTCTAACAAACTCACCCCAAGTCCAATCTCTCTCAACTCGTTCGCCAAAATGTTCTCCGAATTCAGTAAAGCCACCTCCCTGAGACACCCAAATTAGAATCACAAGACCACCCATCACGGCTGCGCCTATCAGTGAAAGTGTCAATCGATCAAATTTTCTCTTGCGCCAAACATAGAACCATAAAAAAGGCATCAAGAAAACTCCGTGCCAAGAAGCAGCGATAGCAAAAAATGTAGCCAGAGAAGCAAAAAGTAATCTTCGTCTCGTGGGACTCAATGTTGCTGACCAAATAGTTCCTATCATCAAAATGTTTGGTAGCAGACCAAGTCCCAAACGCCCATACACCCACCACCAGGGCGTTGCAAGTAAAAGCAAAACTGAAATTATTACCGGCTTTGCATGAATTCCAAGTTTTCTACCCATCCAATAGAGAGCTGGGATTGTGACGATTCCAGCAGCGTAGCTGATTAGTTTTATTTGTTTAAGACCTTCACCAATCAAGGTTGAAACAACAATATGCAAAAAGGTGAGTGCAGGGGGATGATGAGTATAAGGGATATCAGAAAAAGGCTCCCATGAAGCACCAAAGGAAGAACTAACTGCTCCCATGCTCCAAAAATTTTTCATATGAAGAGAAAACTGGCCCAAAACTCTCCCTTCATGCGAATCCCCAAGTGGCAACCCAAAAGCTGGAATCCAAGAAAATAGCTGGAATGAAACCATTACGAGCAGAACAGTTCTCGTTATAAGTTTTTCATTGCTAGTTTCTGTCATCTCAACCATTACATCACGATAGTGTCTAGATGAGTGATCGACCGAGCAGTAATTGGGGCCTGGGTTGGTTCTTCCAACCTCGGCGATGAACTAATTTTTTCAATACTCCTGCGCCTTTTAGAAGAAAGAGGAGTAGAAGCAATTGTTCCTTCCGTGGATCCATCTAAAACTAAAGCTAATTTCGATGTAAATTCTTTCAGTCATTTGAATTTTCCAAAATTAAAAAACCAAATGACTAATAGTGACGCCCTTATTTTCGGGGGAGGAGGTCTTCTTCAGGATGAAACAGGAATGTGGAATTTACCCTTCCACTTAAGTCGAATTAGCGCTGCACGAAAACAAAACCTTCCTTGGATAGGAATTGCTCTAGGTGCTTCAGGATTAACAAGTAAAAGGGCTCTAAAGCAGGTTTCGAGTAAATTCAAAGACCATTTAGGTGTCTCTGTTAGAGATGAAAATTCAGCCCAGATTCTTGAGTCTCTTGATATACCTAACGTTGTTAGGGCCGCTGACCTCGGCTGGCTTTGGGACGTAAACGAAAATATTCGATCCGCTTCTTCGTCCAGTTTTCTAGGAGTTTCTCTACGTAACCCTCAAACTGCTCGATTCTTACCAGCAGCAGTGGGGCCTAAAGCTTCTTCGTCAGAAGAAACAATGGACGCTCTAGCGGCAAGTATCGATGCTGTTGCGATTTCTACCGGGTTGAAAATTAGATTCATTTCGCTTAACACAGATGAGGATGCCCTGTTGCATCATCGAGTTGCAGACAGATTAAAAGTAAATAGCGAGATATTAAATCCAGATTTAAATACTTTCGAGCAGTGCTTTCACAATGTGGAAGCAGTTGTGACCATGCGATACCACTCTGGTTTGATGGGAGCTTTAAAAGGTGCCGCCGTAGTGTGTCTTCCGTTTTCTAGAAAACTTGATTCTCTGGTGCCCGTTTTAGGATCTGCTGCTTCGAAATCAACAACTCATGATTTAGCTTCTGTTGTTGAAAAGGTTTTGGCAGGTCGATCCGAATTAACTGAGCGCGTAGAGGAACTACGAACCCATTCCTATAAAAATATTCAAGTAATTGAACTTCTAGATGGAATAAAATGACTTATAACAAAAATTTTGTTAGTCGAATTTATCTCCTTATCTTAATGGGCATAATAATCTGGCTCCTTATATCTAGGGGTTCAGATATCTTGGACATCTTTTCTGATGCCCGCCCGATACCCCTTATTACACTCGTGGGTTTTGCTTTTTTGCCTTTTTTCGCCAACACGGCTTTCTGGGCAATTGCTTTGAAAGAGTTAGGGGAAAATGTGACTTGGCGACAAGTCAATGAAGCTGCTCTAAAAACAACACTTACACGTTATCTACCAGGTGGTATCTGGCTTTTTGCAAGTAGGAGTTTGTTTCTTGCAAACCAAGGCGTCACAAAACGTTCACTAATAACCCTATTTGGACTCGAGAACTTACTTGCTATACCCATCGCTGTTTTTATCGGCTCTTTGTTGCTTGCGGCGTCCTCGTCAGTTCCTTACTGGCTGGGCTGGGTTTCAGCGTTATTTTTAATTGTCGTCACAACTTTGGCGAGACCTATTTTGAACAAAATTCTTGCTTGGTGGACTAAACGCAAAGGATTAGAAACTTTTAACAAAATTTCAAACATTGGAATTGGTCGCATGTATGTGTCTCTTGTTGCTTATTGGTTAATTTTTGGAACGGTTTTTTACACTTACTTGCATTTAATGGGCCAATCAATTGGTTGGTCAACTGCTGCCGGGGG
>MDSV01085791.1_pt1 | contig 11559 bp, 11 predicted proteins | sample 810851 | NCBI WGS metagenome assembly MDSV01 (sample SAMN05326640, study PRJNA326480) | marine metagenome | isolation source: seawater | place: Atlantic Ocean: North East | collected 2012 | reverse complement strand
TTTTTTATCTTTGGTTTTTGAAATCATTTCAGCTGATCCAGCTGTATCAGCTCTTACATGTTCTATTAAATTATGAGATTTGATAAAGTGCGAACATTGTGACAATGCTTGTCCATGAGAATAAACATCTTTTACATCGGTAATTTTGGTACCAGTCAGGCCTAATAAATTGTGTTCTATCTTTTGAAAATATTCAGAATAAATGTTTAATCTATATTCAAAAATTAGATATTCTATGCCAATATTTCCTGTGATTCTATTTGATTCTGGAATTATTATTTTGGACTCAGAATCTTTTGAAGCTTTAGAAAAACACTCATCAAAGGTTTTACATGGAACTATTTCAGCTTTTGGCTCAATTGACAAAGCTGCTAGGTGAGAATATGCACCATAGGTTCCTTGAAAATAAATTTTATTCATTATGATTTATATTCCATTATCTTTTTAATAGCCACAAAATCCTCTTTTGTATCTACTCCAATTGGTGATGATTTTGCTAGTGCAACATTGATTCTAATATTATTATCTAGAGCTCTAAGTTGTTCTAGTTTATTCTTTTTTTCATTTTGTGACTGGTCATAAGAAATAAATTTTTTAAGAGTATCTTGTTGATAACAATAAATTCCTAAATGGTGATAAATATTTTTTTTCTCAATCGTTATCTTTCTTGTAAAGTTAATGGCCTCTGGAAATTTTGAAGCTTCTATTTTTTGCTGAGTTATAACCTTCACTATATTAGGATTTTCATAAATATTTTTATCCTCAATGTTTGATGCCAAAGTACCTAATAACGATTCAGTTTCGATCATTTGTTTGTTTAAACTTTTAATATCATCTATATTCATCAAAGGTTCATCTCCCTGGAGATTCATTATTAAATCAATATTTGATCTTTTAAGCTTTGTTAAAGCTTCATAAATCCTATCTGTACCAGTTTTATGACCTTTATTAGTAAGAATTGCTTGACCACCGTTCTTTTTAACATCGTCTGCAATTTCTTGATCTTCTGCTGCAACAAATACTTCGCCAATATTTGCTTCTTCAGCCTTTTTAACAACATGTGAAATAATAGATAAACCATTAATCTTTAGCAAAGGTTTTCCTGGCAATCTAGTTGCGGATAACCTAGATGGAATTAAAATTAATGTTTTCATTGTTTTCTTTATTATAAATTAGATTATAAACAGAGGCAAAGTTGTACATTTAAATATAAGCAATTTTATACTTATGATGTTATACGTTCAAAATAAATTTTTATAAAATGGATTCTTTTGAAATTAATAAAATAATTGCTGCCGTATTAATGGTTGCCCTTTTGATAATTGGAATTGGCAAAATCTCAGATATCATATTCTATACGGAAAAGCCTAAAACACCTGGATATTCTGTTGAAGTAGAACAGGTTGCAAATAATTCTGCTACTACAACTGAAAGTTCTGAAAAAGTAATTGATATAGCTGCTCTAATGGCCATGGGAGATCTCGCTGCCGGAGAAAAGGTATTTAAAAAATGTGCTGCTTGTCATTCAATTAACAAAGATGGAAAAAATAATATTGGACCTGCATTATATAATGTTGTTGGACGACAAGTTGGGTCTGTGAGTGACTATAAATATTCAAAAGCTCTTTCTGGATACGGAAAAGAGTGGACCTTTGAAGAATTGAATGGCTATTTAATAAGACCTGCTAAGTGGATAAAAGGAACTAAAATGGCTTTCGCTGGATTAAGAAAAGAAAAAGATAGAGCCTCAGTTATCATGTACTTAAACCAAAATTCTGATAACCCACTACCATTACCTTAGTTTTCCAAAACAATACAAAAGTATACTTTTTTGAACATGGACTCGATTAAGAGCTTGATGCCATACTTTGGATTTTTTACTAAAAAAAACTTTTTCTTCCACCTCAGATCCTCTTGGCAAACAATGCAAAAAAATACAATTTTTTTTAGCGTCATTCATTAATTTTTGAGTAATTTTGAAGTTTTTAAAATGTCTTAATTTTTGTTTTTTATTAACTTTATCATTTAATGAAATTACTTTATCAGAAAATATTACATCTGATCCAACAACTGCTTTTTTTGCATTATTATATATATAAATTTTTTTTTTATTTCGTTTAACCCAGTCTAATATGAACTTTTTTGGTTCGTAATTTTTAGGGCAACCAATATTAAGTTTAAAATTAAATTTCACCGAAGCAGCAATTAGGCTATTCAGAACATTGTTTGAGTCTCCAATCCAAGATATGTTTAGATCTGATATTGGTTTTTTTTTTATTTCCTCAATGGTAAAAATATCACTTAACACCTGGGTAGCGTGAGAACTAGGTGATAATCCATTTATTAATGGAATTGATAAAAATTTTTTAAATTTCTCAATTTTTTCATCACTATCAGTTCTGAACATAAAACCATCTCCATAAGTTGACAAAATTTTTGCTGTATCTTCAAGAGTTTCACCTCCCTCACCCAGATGTAACTCATTTGATCTCAGAGTTAGAGTTCCTCCTCCAAGTTGTTTGATTGCTAAATAAAAGCTTAATCTTGTTCTTAAGCTCGATTTTTCAAACATTTGAATTAATAATTTACCTTTAAGTGGAGCTCCTTTATCAACTTCTAATGTATTTAAATTTTTTCTTAAATATTTTCTTTTTTTTGCATCAATTAAAATTTTTCTAAGATCTTTGGCCGGAATGTCTTTCAAGTTTATAAAATGTTTCATGTTAGCTTAATTCTTCACAAACTTTATTTATAATTTTTAAAGCTTGATTTAACTCAGATTTTTTAACATTAAGAGGTGGTAAAATTCGAACAACATTTTCAGCCGCTCGTATAGTTAGTAGTTTTTTATCCATTAATCTTTTAATAAAGTTTGTTTGATCTTTATAAAGTTGTATTCCAACCAATAAACCTCTGCCTCTAATATCTTTGATAATTTTAGGATATTTTTTTTTTAATTGATTTAGACCTAAAATAAAATGTTTTGACAAACTTTTTACTTTAGTCAAAAATTTATTATTTGAAACAATATCCATCACAGCGCTTCCCACTGCCATTGCTAATGGATTTCCTCCAAAAGTTGATCCATGAGTTCCAGCTATCATTCCTGATGCTACTTTTTTATTCATCAAAACTGCACCAATTGGAAATCCTCCTCCAATACCTTTTGCGATAGGTACAATATCTGGTTTTACTTTTGACTGTTCAAAAGCGAAAAAATCTCCACTACGACCAATACCACATTGAACTTCATCTAAAATTAATAATATTTTCTTTTCATTACATATTTTGCGAAGATATTTTAAACATTTATCAGGTATAGGTTTTATGCCTCCTTCTCCCAATATAGTTTCAACCATTATTGCTGCTGTGTTCTTGTTTATCCGATTTCTTATATTTGGAAATCTAGGTTTTAAATCTTTAAACTCAATATGATCAAACCCAGGAACTTTTGGTCCAAACCCCTCTGTCATTTTTTTTGAACCACTGGCATAAATCGCAGCTAAAGTTCTTCCATGAAATGAATTTTTGATGCATAAAATTCTATTTTTTTTTGGTTTTCCAATAGAGTAAAAATACCTTCTTGCTGCCTTTATTGATGCCTCTGTCGCTTCTGCACCGCTATTTTGAAACATAACATAATCAGCAAAAGTTTTTTTACACAATTTTTTGGCTAATATTTCACCTTCAGGAATTTGAAAAGCATTTGATACATGCCATAATTTTTTGGATTGATTTTTAATAGTTTTAATTAATTTTGGATGAGCATGCCCTAATGAATTAACTGCGATGCCTTGGACAAAATCTAAATATTTTATTCCATTGGTTCCAAATAAATAACTTCCTTTTCCACTTTTAAATGAAATTTTTTTTCTGTTATAATTTTTTGCTAAAAAACTCATTTTTTAATTTTTATTAAAAGCTTCTATAAATTAAAATAATTAGATACAAGTAACGATTGAAAAATAAATTTTAAAAATTTTTTAAATTTATTGTTAATAAACCTAATATTTTCCTTGTTTATTTAAGCATAATAACACTATATAGTATTAATAAACATTTAACATACACAATGTAGTTTTTATGAGTTGGACAGAAGAAAAAGTTAACAAATTAAGAGAACTTTGGGGGAAAGGTAACACTGCAAGCCAAATAGCAGAAATAATTGGTGGTATTAGTAGAAATGCAGTGATTGGTAAAGCTCACCGATTAAATTTATCTGCAAAAATTAAAACTAGAACTGCCACATCAAATCAAAGTTTTGAAAACTCTCAAGAAAGTAAAAATCAAAAACTAAAAAAAGGAAGAAAAAGTAGATTCAAATCTTTAATTATTGAAAAAGATTTTGAACCAGAAAACCCAAAACAATTAGAAGAATTAAGTGAAGAGGTGTGTAAATGGCCGGTAGGACATCCTGATGAAAAATCATTTTATTTTTGTGGAAGATCGTCCTTAAAAGATTTTTCTTATTGTAAATTACATCTTTTGTATGCATATCAACCAAAAGGTAAAAAAGAAGAAGCTACTACCAAAGAGGAAATACCTGAATTTATAGAGAAAAAAATACAATCTGCATAAAAGAAGGTTTAAAAAAAATTAACTTTCTTAGCTATTATTTTCTTGATTAAATTTGTCAGTAGAAAATTGACCACCATCTTTCCACATATAACAATATTTTTTTACTTCTTTTTCAAAGTATTTATTACTTGGAATACCAAAATCAAAATTAGATTTATATTTGCCCGATATAATATTATTATATTTAAGAAGTCTTAATTGATCCTGGGTTAAAAGAGGCTTTGGCAATAATTGTAAAACCATCGCACTTAAATTTGCTAAAACTAAGGGCATTGGTAATAAAATTCTGTTTTTATTCATTAATTTGAGCAATATTTTCAAAATTTCTTTAAATGTAATTGTTTCAGGTCCTACACATTCAATTATCTTTGAATATATATTTTTGGATATGACCGTATATATAATATCTGTCAAATCAGAACAATGAATCGGCATAAATTTCGTCTTGCCGAAATAATAGAGCGGAAATATCGGTAATCTATTTAAAAGTGTCATAAAATTAGTAGTAAAATTATCATCAACTGAATAAACAATTGATGGCCTTAATATTGTTGCTAAAGAAAAATTATTCAAAATATTTGCTTCCCCTTTTAATTTACTTTGAGCATAAATTGAATCACTTGCATTATTAATACCAAGAGCAGATAAATGTATAAAATGCTTTAGACCATATTCTTTACTAAGTTTAGCTAATATAGATGGAAACAAAGCATGTATATTTTCAAATGTGCTTCCTTTTTTTTCATATAAAATTCCTATTAGGTTTATACAAATTTCTGAATTTTCAAAAAGTTTCCTAATTTTTTTTTCATCAAATATATTTGCTTCAACAATATCAATGTATCCTGGGTTTGCTTGTGTTTTTATTATGTAGCTTTTTTGATGGATATTACGTGTAACAACAGTTACTCTGTAGTTATTTTTAGTTAACTTTCTAATTAAATTTCTGCCAATTTGACCACTTCCGCCAAAAATTAGACAATTTTTTGCTTTCATATATAAATACTAAAAATGAATATTGATATTAAACTCCACAAGAATGATCTACCAGAAGAACTAGACTTAGGCAACATCTGTAGTTTTGATGGAGAATTTCTTGGTTTAAATGTTAGAAGAGATCCGCTTTGTTTGATCCAAGTTTCAAGCGGTAATAATGATGCCCATATAGTTCAACTAAATAGAGAAACTTACGAAGCCCCTAACTTAAAAAAATTGCTCCAAGATAAAAATGTTAAAAAGATTTTTCATTATGCTAGAGCTGATATGGCACATATAAAATATTACTTAAAAGTTGATATAGAAAATGTTTTAGATACGAAAATAGCCTCAAAATTAGCTAGATCTTATTCAGATAGTCATTCTTTAAAAACACTCATTAAAGAATTCATCAATATAGATATAAGTAAACAATCTCAAAGCTCAGATTTTGGTGGAGAGCTTACGCCCGCACAGTTAAAATATTGTGCAAATGATGTTATCTACCTTCACAAAATTCATGAAGAACTAAATAAAATTCTAATAAGAGAAAATAGGGTTAAATTATATAAAGATTGTTTGAATTTTTTAAAAACTAGAGTAGATCTTGACTTAGCGCTTTTCAAAGATGATATCTGGTCACACTAAAATGAAAAATAAGATAAATGAAATTGGAAAAGAAGTAGTCGATTTACAAATTAAAGCATTAAAAAAATTAAAAAATTCAATAAATAATTCGTTTGATGAAGCGGTAAAGGCAATATTAAAATGTAAATCCAAAGTTATAATTTGTGGGGTGGGTAAAAGTGGAATTATAGCATCTAAAATTTCTGCAACACTATCTTCTGTTGGAACGCCATCATTTCCTATTTCTGCTTCTGACTGTTCCCACGGAGATTTAGGAAGAATAACCAAAAATGATATTCTTATATTAATAAGTTACTCAGGAAATACTTTAGAATTAAAAAATATTATTAAATTTGCCAAAACAAATAAAATTCTTTTAATAGGTATCGTTTCAAATAAAGAGTCTCATCTATATAAATCCTCAAATATAAAATTATATATTCCAGAAGTAACTGAGTCCGGAGATGGAATCGTTCCTACATCAAGCACGACTACACAACTATCTTTTGGGGATGCTCTTTCTATCGCCTTGATGAAAAAAAAAAATTTTGGAAAATTGGATTTCAAAAAATTTCATCCATCAGGAAATTTAGGTACAAAACTTAAAACAGCCGGTGATTTAATGTTAACTAAGAACAAAGTACCATTTGTGAATGAAAATCAAATTATGAAGGAAGCATTAAAAACTCTCAATTCTAAAAGTTTAGGATTTATTGTTGTGACAAATAACCTTGGTCTCACATTAGGTGTCTTTACAGATGGTGACCTTAAAAGATTAATACAAAAAAAACGTAAAATTGATAATCTAAAAGTCAAATCATTTGTAACAAAAAACCCTTTTTCTGTTGAAGAAAATGCACTGGCGACAGAAGTCTTAAACCAAATGAATAAAAAACAGATCACAAACGTATGCGTTTATAAAAAAGGAAATAAAAGAAAAACCATTGGGGTTATTCACATTCATAATCTTATAAAGAATTTAAGATAACCAAATAATGAAAAAGATATTTCAATTATCTCTTTTTTTTTTATTGCTTTTTTTAATAATTGCTTTCTATTTTGCATTTTTACAAACTAATAAAGACGATGAGCAGACTAAAATTAGGAAAAAAGACAATGATAATTCACTTGAAAATAAAAACAATCTTATAAAAAATTTAAAATATAATGTAAATTTTGAGAATAATACTCAATATACAATCACAGCTGATTTAAGTGAATTGAGATATGAAAATGATATTGAATTTGTTGACATGCAGAATGTTGTAGCAATATTTAGTGACGAAAAAAATATACCATTAAAAATTACTTCAAATCAAGCTCTCTATAATAACTCAAATTATAACTCAAATTTTTCAGAAAATGTTAAAGTAGAATATTTAGACAATGTAGTATTATCTGACAAATTAGATATAAACTTTGATGAAAATATTATTAAAATTTATGAAAATGTTGTATACGAAGGTTTACAGGGCACAATCAAGGCTGACAATGTAGTATTAAATTTAATTACAAAAAATATGAAAATTTTTATGCAGACAAAAGGAGAAAAAGTTGAGGTATTATCTAAGTAGCTCAAAATTATGTCTAATATAAAAAAATTTAGAATTAAATCATTCAAAGCAAGTAAATCAATTTTGAGTCTTGATAAAATTTCACTTAAATTTGGAAGAAAAATTATTTTAGATAACCTCAGCTTAAAACTAAACAGTGGTCAAATATTAGGATTATTAGGACCCAATGGAGTAGGAAAATCGACAATATTTAATTTAATAACAGGTCTTCTATCGCCTGATTTTGGAAAAATTTCAATAAATTCTGAAGAAGTGAATAAATATCCCATCTATCAAAGAACACTAAAATTTAGAATTGGTTTTGTGCCTCAATATGGTGGTTTTTTTCATGATCTTACAGTTTACGAAAATTTAAAAGCAATTGCAGAAATTACAATACAAAATCAAAGTTATAGAGAGGAAAAAATAAATTCATTACTTTCAAAGTTTGAACTTGATCCTGTAAGAGATATAAGAGCAGAATTTCTATCAGGAGGACAAAAAAAAAAATTAGTTATTGCTATTGCTCTTGTGTCTGACCCTAAAATTCTTTTATTAGATGAGCCATTTGCAGCATTGGATGTAATGACAATTAAGATACTTCAAGAGATAATAGTTGGTCTTCAAAGTAATGATAATATTTCTGTTATTTTATGTGATCATCAAGCTAGAGATCTATTGGCTTGTGTTGATACAGCAGCTATCATTCATAATGGAAAAGTTGTTGCTCATGGAACTCCGACAAGTTTAATAAAAAACATAGAAGCAAAAAATGTTTACTTTGGTGAATCTTTTAAAATAAGTTAATTAAAAAAATTATGAATAATACTGTTAAGATTTCCCAAGTTATTCAACCTTATAATAAAAATTTGAAAATAGAGGGAGATAAAAGCCTATCAATTCGATGGGCCTTATTAGCCTCTCAAGCACTAGGAAAATCTAAATCTTTCAATCTTTTAAAGTCAGAAGATGTGATGAGCACACTTAAATGTCTTAAACAACTTGGTGTCAAGGTAAATTTTAATAAAAATTTTTGTGAAATTATTAGTAAGGGTCTTAATGGTTTTAAGTATAAAAAAAAAATAATTTTAGATGCAGGCAATTCAGGAACTTTAGGAAGACTTTTGATGGGACTTCTTATACATGCTAAAAATAAAATTAAAATTAAAGGAGATCAAAGTTTATCTAAAAGAGATTTTTTAAGAGTAACAAAACCTTTAGAAAAATTTGGTGCTATTTTTAAAACTAATTCAGGCAAGCTTCCAATAATTATAAATGGTACTAAAAATCCTAAACCAATTTATTTCTACGAAAATAGAGGATCTGCTCAATGCAAAAGTAGCATTATGCTTGCAGCTCTTAATACTAGAGGCATAACAAAAATAAAAGCTAAAAAATCAAGAGACCATACAGAGTTACTTTTCAAACATCTTAATTTACCAATTAAGATAATTAAAAAAAAAAAATTTGATTTAATTCATGTTAAAGGAGTAAAAAAAATTAAAACTCTAAATTATAAAATACCATCGGATATAAGTTCTAGTGCTTTTTTTATAATTCTCACTGCTTTATCAAAAAATTCGCAAATCCAAATTAGAAATGTGAATATTAATCCTACAAGAACTGGGGTTTTAAAAATCCTTAAAATGATGGGTGTTAAAGTTAAAATTAAAAATAAAAAGATCTATAAAGGAGAGGAAATCGCTGATTTGTTTGTAAAAAGTACAACAAAATTGAAGGCCATTAAGTGCCCAACTAAACTTAATAGCGAGGCAATAGATGAATTTTTATTGATTTTTTTAGTTGCAGCCAAAGCTAAAGGAATATCCTATTTCAATAAATTATCAGAATTAAACCAAAAAGAAAGTCCAAGATTGTTTTGGGGCTCAAAAATTTTAAACAAAATGGGAATAAAAAATATAGTCACTAAAGACAGTATTAAAATTTATGGTAACCCAAATTTAAAGATTGAAAAAAAAATAGTAATCAGAAATTTTTTGAAAGATCATCGAATTTTCATGTCCAGTGTTGTAGCTGCACTTACTTTTGGGGGTCATTGGGAAATATTTGATAAAACCTCTGTAGATACTTCATTTCCCTCATTTCTTAATAAAATCCGGGAACTGGGAGCAGAAATTCGATAAATACTCATTTAAAGATATATATTCCCTAAAATCCCATGAAATTGATGATTATTATTACTTACTAAATTAAAAATATTAAGATTCAATGTTGATTAAAATGTCAAATTTAACTAAAAGTTCCAAGTTTTAAAAAAAAAGGATCAAACAATTTAATGGAAATTTATAAAAGTCTTTCAACTCCCGCCTCAAAAGAATTCGAAAAATTACTTAATAGCCAGCTTTCAAAAATTAATATTGAAGAAGGTAAGATTATTGAGGGAAAAATAAATAAAATTACAGAAAAATTTGTTTTTTTATTTGTTGAAGGTCTAAAAAGTGAACCAGTTCTAGATATTAATGAATTAAAGAATATGGGCCTTGCAGATAAAATTAAAATTGGTGAAACAATATCAGTTTTACTTGAGAAGATTGAAGATAGAAATGGTGAAGTTTTAGTTTCTGCAAGCAAAGCCTTAAAGATAAAGGGTTGGGATAAACTTGTTGAAGCATATGAAAAAAATGAACCAATAATGGGAAAAATTACATCTAAATGTAAAGGCGGTTGTATAGTAGAGCACATTGATACAGGTTCTTTAATGTTTCTTCCAGGTTCTCAGATAGATTCAAAACCATTAAAGGATATTAGTCATTTAATGAATGAACCACAAAAGTTTGCATTAATCAAACTTGATAAAGTTAGAGGTAATGCATGCGTGTCTAGGAGAGAAATCATTTCATCTTACAAAAAAGAGGATAAAGCAAAAATTATTGAGAAATATAAAGTTGGTGACATTATTAAAGGTGCAGAGGTTAAGGGCTACAGTACATTTGGGTGTTTTTTTAATGTGAACGGTGAACTTGATGTTTTAGTTCATTTACAGGAAATTTCTTACTCAAGAGTTAATCATCCCGATGAAGTTTTCAATATTGGTGAAAAGCACGATTTAAAAGTTATCTCAGTGGATAAAGAAAAATTACAGGTTGGATGCTCAGTTAAACAACTGTCTCCTGATCCTTTTGAACACATAGAGAATTATGAATTAAATAAACCTTATAAAGCTAAAGTAGTCAAAATAATGGACTTCGGTGCATTTTGCGAACTTGAGCCAGGTTTAACAACATTGCTTCACTCTAGTGAGCTTAGCTGGGTTAAAAAAAATATTTCAGCAAAAAAAATGTTTAAGATTGGTCAAGAAATAGATTGCGTTATCACAGAGATTGATAAAGAAAAAAGAAGAGTGGCTATTTCACACAAACTAACTCAAAAAAATCCTTTTGAATTATTTGAAAAAAACTATCCAGTTGGAACTATTGTGGAAGGTGAGATCGTAAATAAAAATGAATATTCATTATTTTTAAGAATAGCAGACATGGAAATTGATGCTTTTTTACATTGTAATGATCTGACTTATCTTAATAACGGAGAGGAAGAATTAAATAAATATAAAAAAGGTGACAAAATAAAAGTGAAAGTTTTAGAAATTAAGGTTTCAGAACAAAAAGTAAGAGTCGGACTAAGACAAACTCAAGCTGATCCTTTTGATTGGTTTAAAGATAAAAAAGTAAATCAGACAATAACAGTGAAGATTATATCAACTGACAATAAAGGTTTGGTGGTAAGACCAGAAGGTTGTGAAATGGACTTTAATATTAAAAAATCTCAAATTGCCATAAATGCCTCGGATGCAAGACCAACAAGATTT
>MDSV01016427.1_pt1 | contig 11559 bp, 9 predicted proteins | sample 810851 | NCBI WGS metagenome assembly MDSV01 (sample SAMN05326640, study PRJNA326480) | marine metagenome | isolation source: seawater | place: Atlantic Ocean: North East | collected 2012 | reverse complement strand
TATATAACTACTGTTTTTTTCTTACTATTTTCTTTAGAAAAACCACCTGCATAATTATTAACATAATGATTAGCTCTTTTTCTTGATAAGTATGGAGCGCTTATTGAATTTCCTGCGTAATTACTTAAATCACCTGAAATTTTTACAAGATTTAATGTTCTAGGAATAATAATACTATCACCTTCTTGAAGAATTAAATTATATCTCGATGTTGGAGATTTCAAAGCTTTTTCAAAGTTTGAGTATACCACATCATATGAGTATGCTTGAGAGTATGATTTTATTGATTCATCATTCAAACGTGTTTGTTCCATTTTTTTACTCATCACTTCCTGTAAATATATTGAAGATATTTCTGGATTTTCTATAATTAATTCTTCTAATTCTTGTGAAATATTCACTTCTATATCTTCATATTTATCTAATTCTATCTCATTAGAAAATCTCCTAAACATTTGAGCACCATCTAAATCTGAAAAAGATGTTAGTCCTCCTGCTCTTTTAATAAACGAGCTTAATTTTTCATTCTTTTTTAATATAGAATAGATGCCAGGATACTTAACTTCTCCACCAATATATACATTTCTTACTTCTATAAAATCAGGATTCTTTCTAACAAAAACTTGATCATATGGTTTCAAAACAAAATCATTAGCACTTGAGCTGAGCAGTAGATTATTTCCTATATTAATAGACTTTACAATTCCTCTTATTGGTTTTAATTTATTAGATGAAATATTGTAATCCATAATTCTTGATATCTCAACTTTACTTCCCTCAGCAAGTTGATTTAATCCACCTGCTTTTAATAATATATCTTGGAGTGTCATTCCATCTCCAAAAGAATATGCATTAGGCTTCCTTACTTCCCCATAAATAGTTACAAAAAAATTATCATCAAAATCATCAATAGATAAAACAGTAATAGCGTCATATTCCTCTAATAATAAGTTGTCTTTATGATTTTTATCTTTCATTACTGCATCTAAATCAATAGAAATATGAGATTTTGTTCTGTCTTCATTTAATCTAATAATATATGCTTTTTCCATAAATGTTTTATCATCAATAGATTTAGTTCTCTGTAAAAAATCTAATAATCTCTCTCCTTTAATAAATTCATATTCACCGGCAACTCCAATAGAACCATTCAAGGAAACAACATTAGACAATCTATTTGAAATTGACTTGACAATCAAGTGATCTCCATTTAAAAGTGAGGTTGTATTAAAACTTGATGAAACAACATCAATTACTTTAGTATTATTATATTCTACTCTTTTTAAAGTTAAAATATCTCTAAAAGCAGTTGTTGTAAAACCACCAGCATACTTTATAATATCATGTATATTATCGTTGTATTTAGCTTCATAGGTATATGGTCGATTTACTTGTCCTATAACCTCAACTATATTGCCTGCTGGAGGAACAACAATATAATCTCCATCTTGTAAATATATATCTCTTGATCTTAAAGGGTTAAATAAAAAATGATATATATCTAAGGAATCTACTACTTCACCATCTCTTTTAATATATATACTTCTTACTGAACCTAGTTGATTTGGACCTTTTGCAGAAATTAATGCATTAAAAGCAGTGTTAATTGCAGGTATAGTATATGATCCAGGATGATAAACTTCTCCAACAATATTTACTGTAATTACTCTAGAATAAGCCAGTGTAACATCTATTTCAGAATTTTTCATATCTAAAAAAGTACTAAACTTATTTTTAAGTAAAGATCTCATCTTCTTAAAAGTTAATCCCTTAACATAAATTCTACCTAAAGAAGTAGGATGAATATAGCCCCTTTCATCAACAAGCAAGTTTTCTGAAAATTCAGAATAACCCCAAATTGAAATTGATATCTCATCACCACTACCAACCTTATAATTTTCAGGAGCTTTCGCATCTAAAGCTTTATTAAAAAATGATAATTTATTATTTCTAAAAATATCCTGACCATAAATTTTAGCTATTGGGTAACTAAAAGTATCTGTATTTAAACTATCGCCTAAATTTCCATAAAACTTGGATAAATTTCTTTGCAGTGAAGCTGTATCAGTAGTTAAAATAGAATATTTTCCTTTTTGGAATTTAAAATCCATCGCTTCTTTTATCTGTACCTCTGTAAATCCCATTTTTCGAAGGATATTTTCAGAAGGTATATCAGAAGGTCGTAATTGTGAAGGATCCATATTTGCTGGAAGTAATTTTAAAAAAGCAGGTTCAGATTGGCTTTTAATATAATTATTTGAAAGCTCTATTTTTGGTAATTGAACTTGCGTAAAACCATTTAAACTAATAAATAAAATTAAAATTAATAAACTATATTTTTTCATAATAATCATTTTAATATAGAACGTGAAATAACAATTCTTTGAATCTCCGATGTCCCTTCATAAATTTGTGTAATCTTAGCATCTCTCATAAGTCTTTCCACATGAAATTCTTTTACAAATCCATATCCCCCATGCACTTGCACTGCTTCCGTTGTTGTTTTCATAGCAACTTCAGAACAAAAGACTTTAGCTATAGCACTTTCTTTATCATAATTTAAACCATTATCTTTTTTCCAAGCCGCCTTCAAACAAAGTAGTCTTGCAGCATCAATTTCTGTGGCCATATCAGCCAATTTAAATGCTATTGCTTGATGTTTAGAAATTTCTTTACCAAATGCTTTTCTTTCTTTAGAATATTGTAAAGACAACTCATATGCCCCAGAAGCTATTCCTAATGCTTGGGCTGCTATTCCTATTCTTCCTCCTGACAATGTTTTCATAGCAAATGTGAAACCAAATCCATCTTCACCAATTCTATTTTCTTTTGGAATCTTTACATCTGTAAACATTAATGAATGTGTATCAGATCCCCTAATTCCTAATTTATTTTCTTTTTCACCAACAACAAATCCTGGCATTCCTTTTTCAACAATAAAAGCATTAATTCCTTTGTGTTTTTTATCTATATCTGTTTGAGCAATTACTAAATAAATAGATGCTGAATTACCATTAGTGATCCAATTTTTAGTTCCATTTAGCAAATAATGATCTCCTTTATCGATTGCTGTTGTTTTTTGTGATGTAGCATCACTACCAGCTTCTGGCTCTGACAAACAAAAGGCCCCTATAATTTCTCCTTTAGCTAAAGGAATTAAATACTTCTCCTTCTGAAATTCATTTCCATAAGTTTCTAATCCCCAACATACCAATGAATTATTTACTGACATTACAACAGAACAAGAAGCATCAATTTTAGATATTTCCTCCATAGCCAAAACATAAGAAATTGTATCCATACCTGCTCCTCCGTATTTTGGATCAACCATCATTCCCATAAAACCTAAAGATGCTAGTTTTTTAATTTGCTGGCTTGGAAACTCCTGTTTTTCATCTCGATCTATAACACCGGGAAGGAGTTCTGTTTTAGCAAAATCCTTGGCCGCATCTCTAATCATATTATGCTCCTCTGTAAATGTAAAATCCATTATATACTATTTAATAGCAAAAATACACTTTTTAAACTATCTTTGATAAATGCTTAAACATAATATATCATATGATGTAATAGGCGTAATGTCTGGAACGTCATTAGATGGGATAGACTTAGCATTATGTAAATTAACAAAAAAGAATAATTGGACATTTAAAATTAAAAAATCTAAAACTATTGTCTATTCCTCTTATTGGAAGAATAAATTAAGTGATTTACATAAAAAGAATAAATCAGAAATAATAAAAACAGATTTAGAATTTGGTAATTATATTGGGCATAAAATTATTGAATTTATTGGCAATGATAAAGCTGATTTAATAGCTTCTCATGGGCATACAATTTTTCACAGCCCAGAAAAAAAAATGACATTACAAATTGGAAATGGTAAAAAGATATCCGAAATTACAAAAATCACTACAGTTAATGATTTTAGGATATTAGATATTTCACTTAATGGACAAGGAGCTCCTTTAGTTCCTGTAGGTGATTTATTATTATTTCAACAATATAAATATTGTCTAAACTTAGGGGGATTTGCCAATATTTCTATAAAAGATAAAAATAACATAATCGCATATGACATTTGCCCAGCAAACATTATTTTAAATAAAATTGCTGAAAAAATACATTTAAAATATGATGATAATGGTAATCTTGCTAAAAATGGAAAATTAATTGAAAAATTATTTCATGATTTAAATTTTTTAGACTTTCATAATATGAAAGCACCAAAATCTCTATCAAGAGAATGGGTGGAAAATAAATTTTTACCTGTATTTAATCTTTATTTAAACAATCCTGTAAATGATTTACTTCATACAATATGTGAATATATAGCTTTTCAAATTAGCTTAAATATTGAAAATGGATCTGTTTTAATTACGGGGGGGGGGGCATTAAATAAACATTTAATCGAAAGAATAAAACACCATTGCACAGCAAATATTATCATTCCATCTAAAGAAATAATTAATTTTAAAGAAGCTTTAATTTTCGGATTATTAGGCATTCTTAGATTAAAAAATGAAATAAATACACTAAAATCAGTTACGGGAGCAAATAAAAATAGTTCTGGAGGTATTATTCATAAAGTTTAAATATTTGATAGTAGCTTATTTTATACATTTGCAAAAAAACAAATAAAATGAAAGAATTACTGAAAAAATTTGAATCTAAAAAGCCAGAAATTGTTTTTGAATGGAAGGACTCACTCACAAATGCAATAGGATGGATAGTAATTAATTCATTACGTGGAGGATCTGCAGCGGGGGGCACTAGAATGAGAGAAGGTGTGACAAAAGAAGAAGTTATTTCACTAGCTAAAACTATGGAAGTAAAATTTACTGTTGCTGGCCCACCAATTGGTGGAGGAAAATCAGGAATTAACTTTAATCCAAAAGATCCTAGAAAAAAAGAAGTGTTACAGCGATGGTACGCTGCTGTTAAACCATTATTAAAAACATATTATGGAACTGGAGGAGATATGAATGTGGATGAAGTTCATGAAGTAATACCAATGTGTAATAATGTAGGTATTTTATTTCCTTTAGAAGGGGTTGTAAATGGTCATTATAAAAAAAATGAAAAAGATAAAAACAATATAATACAACAATTAAAAAAAGGTGTTCCCTTATTAGTAAAAAATAAAATGTTAACACCTAATACTAATAAAAATTATACTGTAGGAGATTTAATTACTGGGTTTGGAGTTGCCGAGTCTGTAATACATTTTTATAATATCTATTCAGGTAATTTAAGAGGTAAAAAAATTATTATACAAGGTTGGGGTAATGTAGCAGGAGCTGCTGCATATTATTTATCAAATGCAGGAGCAAAAATAATAGGTATTATTGATAAGTTAGGAGGAGTTTTGAATTTAAAGGGTTTTTCAACATTAGAAATAAAAAGTCTATTAGAAAATAGATCATCAAATTTTTTAGAAACACCAAATTTAATGCCATTTGAAAAAATCAATGATATTATTTGGAAAAGTGGAGCTGATATATTTATACCAGCAGCTGCATCTAGATTAATTACCAAAGAACAACTTGAAGACATGATTACTAATGGATTAGAATTAATCTCAAGCGGTGCAAATGTACCTTTTGGTGACCACGAAATATTTTTCGGACCCATAGCAACAAAAGCTGATCAGGAAGTGAGTGTTATCCCTGATTTTATTGCAAATTGTGGTATGGCTAGAGCATTCTCTTATTTTATGGAAAGTAATTGTGAAATAAAAGATAATGCTATATTTGAAGCAGTTTCATTAACAATTAAAGAAGCTTTAATAGAAGTTTACAAAATTAATAAATCGAAAAATAATATTTCTAGAACAGCTCTAGAAATTGCTTTAAAACAATTAACGTAAAATATAAGAAAATTACTAGAAAAAAATGGAAAAATCAATATATCTCTCAACAGAAATTCTATCAAATTCAATTCAAGATTATATTTGGTTTATTGTCGCAATAATTGTCGGCTTAGCAATCAAAAAATTCGTCTCAAAATATTTAAGTAAATTATTGTTTAAGATTTTCAAAAACAATAGTTCTAATATAGGACTAGAAAAATTTGATGAATTACTAACAAAGCCTATTGGTCAATTTGTAATCCTATCAATGATTTATATTGGTAGTAGACATATGAATTTTCCTTTAGATTGGAGTAACTCTGAGGAAAATGAAAATTGGATTAAATTATTATTTAATAAAGGATTTGTTTTACTATACATATATTCAATTTTCTCTATTATATTAAAAATGATTGACTATATAGGCCTAGTATTATATAAAAGAGCAGCACAGACTGAAAATAAAATGGATGATCAATTAGTCCCATTTATAATTGAAATAACAAAAATTTTATTATATGTTTTTACTCTATTTATTATAATGGGGAAAGTTTTAAATATTAATATAACTGCTTTAGCTACAGGATTAGGAATAGGTGGTGTAGCATTAGCAATGGCATCAAAAGAGAGTTTGGAAAATTTACTTGGCTCATTTACTATATTCTTTGACCAGCCATTTACTGTTGGAGATACGGTGACTGTAGGAAATATTACTGGCACAGTCGAAAAAGTTGGATTTAGAAGTACCAGAATTAGAACATTTGATAAAAGTTTAGTAACTGTTCCAAATAAAAAAATGATTGATGCTGAACTAGATAATTTAGGAGAAAGACCTGTTAGAAGAGTTAAATTTAATATTGGTTTAACTTATGAGACAAGTGCTGAACAAATTAAATCTATAGTAGCTGATATTCAAAAAATGATAGACAATCATCCTAAAACAAACCAAGATGGGAAGGTCAGGTTCCAAGAATTTGGAAGTAGTTCTTTAGATTTACTAATTATATATTTTGTAAATAGTCCAAAATGGGATACATTGATAGATGTAAGAGAAGATATAAATTATCAAATAATGGAAATAGTAAAAAAACACAAATCTGATTTTGCTTTCCCATCTACAACAGTATATTTGCAAAAATAATTTTTAAATATTCATATTTATGGTAACTACATTAATGATTATTGTATTTGTTTTAGGATATGCTGCCATTGCTTTTGAGCATCCCCTAAAAGTTGATAAAGCTGCATCTGCACTAATAATCGGTGGTCTTGGTTGGGGACTTTTGGCATTTTCTGGAATAGACCATCATACATTAACACATGAAATTCAACATCATATTGTAGATATTGCAGAAATATTGTTTTTTCTTTTAGGTGCAATGACAATAGTTGAATTAATAGATGCGCATCAAGGGTTTGCAATTATTACAGAAAAAATTAAAACAACTAATAAGGTAAAACTAATTTGGATATTAAGTATAATTACATTTTTCTTTTCTGCTGTATTAGATAATCTAACTACTTCTATCGTAATGGCTGCTTTGTTAACTAAATTAATAAAAGGAAAAGATGATTTATGGATGTTTGCTGGAATAATTATTTTATCAGCAAATGCAGGAGGGGCATGGTCACCTATAGGTGATGTTACTACAATAATGTTGTGGATTGGAGGGCAAGTAAGTGCCAGTAATATAATTCTATCTATAATTATTCCTTCTATTGTGTGTGCAGTAGTTCCATTAATATATCTTACTTTTAAACTTCAAGGAAATATTGAAAGACCTGAAAAAAATATAATAAATGAAAGTACACAAAGTTATGTGTCTTCTTTTGAAAGAAATTTAATCTTTTATTTAGGAGTTTGTGGGCTATTATTTGTACCGATATTTAAAACAATTACTCATTTACCACCTTATGTAGGAATGCTGCTTTCTTTAGGTTTATTATGGTTAGTTACAGAAATAATTCATAGAAATAAAAACCAAAAACAAAAATCAAAATTATCAGTAATTAGTGTCCTAAAAAAAGTAGATACTCCAACAATATTTTTCTTTTTAGGAATTTTGTTAGCTGTAGCTTCTTTACAATCTGCTGGTCAATTGGATATTGTAGCAAAATATTTAGATAAAACATTCAATGGGCAAACACCAGAAGGTATTTATGTAATTAATATTATTATTGGCTTATTGTCATCAATAGTCGACAATGTACCTTTAGTAGCTGGAGCAATGGGAATGTATACGGATTTAACAGGATTATATGCTAGAGATGGTTTATTCTGGGAATTTTTAGCATACTGCGCAGGAACTGGTGGCTCAGTATTAATTATTGGTTCGGCTGCAGGTGTAGCAGTAATGGGGATACTAAAAATAGACTTCATTTGGTATTTAAAAAAGATATCATTGCTTGCATTAATGGGTTATTTAGCTGGCGCAGCCACATATATACTAATGCAATAAATAATTAAATCTACGTTTTAATAATATGCAATCACTACTAATTCAAAATCATAATGATACAATAAACAATATTGCCATAAAAGAAAAAACATTATCAATTATGGACCTGATTTTATCTGGAGGAACAGGCGGAACGATAATAATGGGAACACTTTTTGTATTATCTATAATTGCAGTTTATATTCTTTTTGAACGTTATTCTGCCATTAAAAAAGCAAGTCAAGAAGAAGAAAACTTTTTAATAAGTATTAGGAATTTTGTTGAAGCTAAAGATATAGGTGCTGCAAAAACATTATGTAAAAATACTGATAGTCCCATTTCAAGAATGATCGAAAAAGGAGTAAATCGTATTGATAAACCTATGTCAGAAATTTCTTCAGCAATTGAGAATCAAGCAAAATTAGAAATATATAAAATGGAAACAAATTTAGCTAACCTAGCAACAATTGCAGGAGCCGCTCCCATGATTGGATTCTTAGGTACAGTTATTGGAATGATAATTGCGTTTCATGAAATGGCAAGCGCAGGAGGTAATATAGATGTAGAAATGCTATCCAAAGGAATATATACAGCAATGGTAACTACTGTAGCAGGTTTAATTGTTGGTATAATTGCATATATCTCATATAATTACCTAGTTAATAAAATTGATAAGGTAGTATTCCAGTTAGAAGCAAAAATAACTGACTTTTTAGATATATTACATAAAAATGAGTAATGGGACTAAGAGCTAGAAATAAAGTTAGTCCAAATTTTAATATGTCTTCTATGACAGATATTGTTTTTCTATTACTAATTTTCTTTATGTTAACTTCAACATTAATTAGCCCAAATGCTTTAAAATTATTACTTCCAAATAGTAGCTCTAAAACATTAGAAAAACAAACTGTATCTATTTCAATTACAGAAAATATTGATTTTTATATCAATGAAGATGAAATAAATATTAATAATATTGAACAAAAACTTGCTCAAATTTTAAAAGATAAAAAAGAACCTGGTATTATTCTACATGCAGATAAATCAGTAGCTGTTGAACATATTGTGAAAATAATGGATATTGCATATAGAAAAAAATATAAAATTGTACTAGCTACGACTCCTAAATAAAAGATGCGAAAAACCAATAAAGTAAATAAAAGAAATGGGATTGTTGGAACATTTCTTTTTCATTCATTTCTTATACTTTCATTCTTTTTCTTAGGTCTAAAATATCAAGACCCTCCACCTAACGAGGAAGGTATTAGTATCAATTTTGGTTTTATGGATGATGGTATGGGGAATTCTGAAGACCAAATGCAAAAAGAAAAAAAGCTAGTCATTAAAGAAACTGAAAAAATAAAACAAGTTGAAAATACTACAAAAAATGTAACACAAACAACATCAGAAACTATTAATATAAAAGAGGGAAATAAAGAAGAAAAAACAAAAAAAGAAATAGATAACGATATAGAGGAAAAAAAACCAGAAATAAATAAAAAAGCTCTATATACAGGGAAGAAAAAAAAATCTAAAGGCAAAAAGAAACAACTAGGAAATCAAGGAAATATAGAAGGAGTAAAAAACTCTAAAGTATACAATGGTGAAGGAATTGGAATTGATGGATCTAATTACCAACTAGGTGGTAGAGTGGCTATAAATAAAGTCAAACCAAAAAATTTTCAAAATGAAGGAACTGTTGTTGTAATTATTACGGTTGATCGTAATGGAAACGTCATAAATGCTATAGCTGGCGCAAAAGGATCTACAACTTTAAATAAACAATTGTTAAACAAAGCAAAAAATGCTGCTTTAGAAACTAAATTTAGTGCAAAAGAATCTGCTCCAAATAATCAACAAGGAAGAATTATCTACTATTTTGGTCTTAATTAATGAATTATAAACAGACTATCGATTATTTATTTAAAAAACTTCCATCATATCAAAATATTGGAAAATCTGCATACAAAAAAGATATTGGAAATATTAAAATTGCATCTGAAAAATTAGGGAATCCACACTTGAATTTTAAATCAGTCCATGTTGCAGGTACAAATGGAAAAGGTTCTGTATCTCACATGATTGCTTCAATAATGCAAGAAGCTGGATATAAAGTAGGTTTATATACATCACCTCATCTGAAAGATTTTAGAGAAAGAATCAAAATAAATGGTAAAAAAATATCAAAAAGAGAAGTAATAAAATTTATTACCGATAATAAAAAAAAATTTGAAGATCTTGAATTGTCATTTTTTGAAATGACAGTTGCTTTATCTTTTTATTACTTTAATAAAATGAATGTAGATATTGCTATAATAGAAACAGGATTAGGGGGAAGGTTAGACAGTACAAATATTATATCACCAGAAATTTCTGTAATAACCAATATCAGTCTTGACCATACTAATCTTTTAGGAAAGAGTATACAAAAAATAGCAAAAGAAAAAGCAGGAATTATTAAAAGTAAAACACCTGTAATAATTGGTGTTAAGGACATAAAAACAGAGAAAATATTTAATGAAATTGCTGAATTAAAAAACGCAAAAATATCATATGCTAAACAACATTATTACAAAACTGATTTAAAAGGTATCTATCAAAAAATGAATATAAACACATGTGTTTCTGCAATACATGAACTCAAAAATATTGGATGGAAGATATCAAAACAAAATATTGAGGATGGATTGTTAAATTGCATTAAAAATACAGAATTAAGAGGTAGGTGGGAAATAATCTCAACAGTACCATTAACAATATGTGATACAGCTCATAATATTGATGCAATGAAATATGTAGTCAAGCAAATAAATCAGCAGGAGTATTTGAAACTACATTTTATTTTTGGAACTAGTGAAGATAAAGATCTTGTTAAAATTATTAAAATACTTCCAAAAGAAGCTATATATTATATATGTAAACCTAATGTAGAAAGAGGTTTAGACACATCTGTTTTATCTAAGTATTTCATTGATATGAATATGAAATTCCATTCATATGAAAATAGCATTATAGCTTTAAAAACAGCTAAAAAAAATGCAATTAAAAAAGATTTAATTATTATTTCAGGAAGCACATTTCTAGTTGCAGAGTTAATATAATAACTAAAAGAAAATTTGGCAATAATTGGAAATGGTATATATTTGCAGAAAATATTTAGGGCGATTAACTCAGTTGGTTCAGAGTGCCTCCCTTACAAGGAGGAAGTCGGGGGTTCGAGTCCCTCATTGCCCACCAATAATAAACCCACTCAATTGAGTGGGTTTATTA